>JAEEGG010016335.1_pt1 | contig 15425 bp, 14 predicted proteins | sample 9134161 | NCBI WGS metagenome assembly JAEEGG01 (sample SAMN16246543, study PRJNA631951) | gut metagenome | biome: gut microbiome; feature: rumen; material: CR-attached | host: Bos | place: Iran: Karaj | collected 2018-10
TTCTGACCACATTTGAAGAGCCGCAGAAAAAGCATTTTTTTTAACATATCAATGATAATCTTTGCAAAGATATGTTTTTCAATTCATTACGCGGATTTCATCCTACGAAATGTCCAACCCGCCAAATATTTAGATTATATGCAACTTCGACTTGTGAATTGTAGCCGCTTCCAAACCCCATCAGTGGATATAATTCTAATGCACGCCTATGAAAATCAAGCACTTCTGTTGAAAAGTGTAATCGGCTCGTTGAAACGGACTCTGCCCGGCACCTCTAAACAAGAAAAACAGCGATCATCGATCGCTGTTTTCATTGGGAGGTGCCAAGCGGAATCGAACCGCTGTCCCAGGTTTTGCAGACCTGTGCCTAACCGCTCGGCCATAGCACCATTGGGAATGCAAAGATACGGCGCGCATTCGAAAAATCCAAATATTTCCGTCAAATCGTCATTAAAATCTACTTCTTCCGGAAATTATTGCTAACTTGCAGAGAAATCAGCGCACGGTTATTATGAATGATTATCTGTCAATTTTAACGCATTTCGCCCTTGAGGGGGCGGTAAAGGAAGTGAAACCGCTCGGGAACGGGCTCATCAACGATACGCTTCTCGTGCGGACGGACGGTCCGGACGATTATGTGCTTCAGCGGATCAACAATGCGATCTTCCGGGACGTAGAACTCCTGCAGCACAATATCGACTGCGTGACGCGTCACATCCGCGGCAAACTTGTCGCGGCGGGGGAGAGCGACATCGACCGCAAGGTGCTTCGATTCCTGCCTTGCAGGGAGACCGGCAAGTCCTACTGGAGCGACGGAGAGGCGTTCTGGCGGGTCAGCGTCTTTATCCGGGACGCCTTTACCTACGAACTGGTCAATCCGGAGTATTCCCGCTTTGCCGGTCAGGGCTTCGGCCGCTTCGAAGCGATGCTCGCCGACATCCCGGACACGCTGGGGGAGACCATTCCCGATTTCCACAATATGGAACTCCGTGCCCGGCAGCTGCGGCTCGCCGTGGCCAGGGACAAGGTCGGAAGGATGAGCGATCCGGAAGTGTTGTCCATCGTCCGGGAAATGCTTGACAATGAATCGGATATGTGCAAGGCGGAGCAGCTTCATCGCGAAGGGCGGCTGCCGAAGCGCATCTGCCACTGCGACACCAAGGTCAACAATATGCTATTCGACGCCGAAGGCCGGATTCTCTGCGTCATCGATCTCGACACGGTGATGCCGTCCTATGTGTTCTCCGATTTCGGCGATTTCCTCCGGACGGCGGCCAATCCCGTGGCGGAAGATTCCCCCGAACTGGAGAAAATCGACTTCCGGATGGATATTTTCGAGGCCTTCGCCGAGGGGTATCTGGCTGCAACGAAGGATTTCCTTACGGATATCGAACGGGACAATCTGCCCTATGCCGCCTGTCTGTTCCCCTTTATGCAGGCCGTGCGTTTCCTAACGGATTATATCAACGGAGATACGTATTACAAGATCAAGTATCCCGAACACAATCTCGTTCGCACCCGCAACCAGATGGCTCTCTGGCGGTCGGCGATGGGGAAACGGGATGCGATGCTCAGTGTGATTTCTCGTAGTCCTTCAGGTCTTTGAAGGCGATCGGGCAGAGGAGGATGAGGGCGATGACGTTGATCCAGGCCGTAAGGCCGACGCCGATGTCGCCGAGCTGCCAGATGACGTCCGCCTCGCGGAGGGCGCCGAAGATGACGGCCGAGAGAAGGCCGAACCGGAACAGCCAGAGGACGATGCGCTCTCCTCTGGCTCTTCTTTTGTCGCGCAGGGGATCCGCCGGCTCGCCTTCCTTTTTCCGGAACAGGTAGAAGATGCTGGATTCGCCGTAGAAATAATACGCCATCACGGTACTGAACACGAAGAATATCAGCGCGATACTGACAAATGTGCCGCCGAATCCGTGCAATACGGAATCCACCGCGGCCTGAGTGAAGCCGACGTAATTGGCGCCGAGTTCCGGCGCATTGGCGACGAGAATGTTGCCTTCGCCGTCGAGGATGTTGTAGGTGCCCGAGCAGAGGATCATCAGAGCGGTCGCCGTACAGACCAGCAGGGTGTCCACATAGACCGAAAAGGCCTGCGCGAGCCCCTGGCGGGCTGGGTGCGGCACATCGGCGGAGGCCGAGACGATGGCCCCGCCGCCCTGTCCGGCTTCGTTGGAGAAGATGCCCCGCTTGACGCCCATCATTATCGTGCTGCCGAGGATGCCGCCGCAGACGGGATTGATGCCGAACGCCTGCGTCACGATGGCCTTGAGTACGCCCGGGATGGCGTCGGCGTGGCTCACGAGGACAATGACGGTAATGATAATGTATCCCGCCGCCATGAACGGTGTGATGACGGCTGCGACTTTGGCGATGGATTTGATGCCTCCGATAACGACGAGGGCCAGCAGGGCGGCGAGGGCGAGTCCGGAGGTAAGCGGGCTGATCCGGAAGGTGTTGGCCATCGCGCTCGAGACGCCGTTCGCCTGGACGGTTGTCAGGAACAGGCCGTAGCCGATGATCGACAGGATGGCGAACAGGATGCCGAGCCAGCGCTGCCCCTGCGCCTTTTCGATATACATGGCCGGACCGCCACGGTAGCCGGTCTCGTGCTTGAAGCGGTATCGCTGGGCGAGGGTGGATTCGACGAAGGCCGTGGACGCGCCGAAAAAGGCGATCAGCCACATCCAGAAAATGGCGCCGGGGCCGCCGAGCGCGATGGCCGTGGCGACCCCGATGATGTTGCCCGTGCCGACCCTCCCGGAGAGGGCGATGCAGAAGGCCTCGAAGGAAGAAATGCCGTTTTTCCTGTCGCCGGCGCTTTCCGCGAAGAGCGAGCGGACCATCAGGCCCAGTCGTCTCACCTGTACGAAGCGGCTGCGGAAAGAGAAGTATACGCCGGCAAAAATCAGGAGCACCACCAAGGCGGGGCTCCAGATAATATCATTGATGAAGGATACGGCTTTGGAAAGCATTGAAGGGCGGTCTTACTCGGCGGGCGTGAAAATCTTTTCCAGGGCGCTGCCGAGGGATTGGATGGCGCTGTTGAGTTTGTTGGTGTCGACGATCGACTTGAGCGACCGGTTGATCTCCTCGGAATTGGCCTCGAGCCCTTCGGAAAGGCCCTTGATGAAGTCGGGGAGCAGCGCGCTGATTTCCTGGACGCCCATCGAGGACTTGATGATGCCGTTCTTGATGAGGAGGGCGTTGTAGCGGCCCATCGCGCGGACGACCTGCTCTTTCTCGGCCTGGGAGAATTCTTTTCTGGAGTTTTTGTATTCGTCCAGCAGGGCGCGGTATTCGGAGCGGGATTTCTGCCAGTCTTCCTTGGAATAGTTCTGGCACTCGCTCTCCGTCTTAGCGACGAATTCGTCGATTTTCTGAGGGGTTCCGGCCAGGGCCGCGCAAGCGGTGAGCAGGGTCATGAGGCCGGCGAGAATCGCTTTGGAAACAGTTTTCATTGCTAATTCAGTTTACAAGGGTTAAAGATAAGCAAAAAATGTTAAATTTGTAGTCAACTATGAAAATTTGTGTCATCGGCGGGGCCAATGTGGATATAACCGCCGCCTCTTTTTCAAAATTCGTTCCACACGACTCCAATCCCGGCAGCGTGCGTATTTCGCTCGGCGGTGTCGCTCGGAATATCGCCCACAATCTGGTCCTTCTCGGAGACGACGTCCGTTTCGTGACGCTGTTCGGCAGCGATGAATTCGGGCGGATGGTCTCCGCTGACTGCGCGCGTCTAGGAATGGATCTCAGTCTGAGCGCAACGGCCCTCGGTGCTGCCAATTCCTGCTTCGTCAGCATCAACGACGCCGACGGCGAGATGCTCGGCGGGATTGCGGATATGGCTGCCGTAGAGGGGATTACGCCCGCTTTCCTGAAGGATCGGATAAAGAAGGTCAACGAGGCGGACGCCGTCGTCGCCGACAGTAATCTCAGCATCGAATCCCTCGTCTTCCTGATCGACCATTGCTCCGTTCCGCTCTACCTGGACGCCGTGTCGGGCGCCAAGGCCGTCCGCCTCCGGGACGCCCTTCTCCTTTCGGAACGGAAGCAGGTGCACGCCCTTAAGTGCAACGCCCTCGAGTCCGCCGTCCTGCACGACGCGCCCGGTGTAGCCCGCCGCTACATCAGCCGTGGCGCAGAAGGGCTCCGCGTGGTGGAGGGCTCCGTCGAGACCGACTTCCCGGCCCTGCCGTGCCAGGTCGTCAACGTCACCGGCGGAGGAGACGCCCTCTTCGCCGGCATCATCCACGCCGGGGTGAACGCCCCCGTTGCCGAAGCCGCCCGCCTCGGCCTCCTCTGCGCGAAGTATGCCGTAGAAAGTCCCGACGCCGTTAACGAAGCGTGTCCGCCCGTGGTCACGTGAACGGGAGGGGCCCATTTATGGGAGGGATGGAGGAGCGAAGTTCCGGAAGTCTCAGGAACTGATACAACATATTTTGGTGATAAATGTAATTGAAATGAATAAGTATTTAGAAGTATCAAGTGAGGTAAAAGCGGCGCTGGAGGCCGGAAAGCCGGTCGTGGCGCTGGAGTCTACCATCATTTCGCACGGTATGCCGTATCCGCAGAATGTCGAGACGGCGCTGCTTGTGGAACGGACGATCCGCGACAACGGCGCCGTTCCGGCTACCGTCGCCATCATCGGCGGCCGTCTCAAGGCGGGCCTCTCCGAAGCGGAGATCGAATACCTCGGTAAAAAGGGCCGGGGCGTCGCCAAGGCCTCCCGCCGTGACCTGCCGGTCCTGGTCGCAAAGGGATTGGATGGCGCTACGACGGTTACCACCACGATGATCATCGCGGCGATGGCCGGCATCAAGGTCTTCGCCACCGGCGGCATCGGCGGCGTGCACCGCGGCGCCGAGACCACGATGGACATCTCCGCCGACCTGGAGGAACTGGCTCAGACGCCCGTGATGGTCATCTGCGCCGGTGCCAAATCCATCCTGGACCTCGGCCTCACGCTGGAATACCTCGAGACCAAGGGTGTCCCCGTCATCGGATACGGGACCGAGGAATTGCCGGCCTTCTACACCCGCAGGAGCGGCTTCAAGGTAGACTACCGGCTCGATTCCCCCGAAGAACTCGCCGCCGCTTTCCGAGCCAAGCTCGAAATGGGCCTCAAGGGCGGAATGCTCGTCACCAACCCCATTCCGGAGGAATACTCGATGGACCCGGAAGTCATCGGCGCGGCCATCGACGAGGCCGTTCGGGAAGCGAAGGAGCAGGGAATTCACGGCAAGGAGACCACTCCGTTCCTGCTCGCCCGCATCAAGGACATCACCGGCGGCGACAGTCTCGCCTCCAACATCCAGCTGGTGCTGAACAACGCCCGGCTCGCGGCGAGAACGGCCGCTGCGCTAAGTCGTTAACCCTTAAATCGTTATATATCATGTTACGAACCAACCGCGGACTTGCAAAATTCTTCTTTCTCTCCATCCTCACTTTCGGCATCTACGGACTTGTCGTCCTGTGCCATATATCCGAGGAGATCAACCAGGTCGCTTCCCGGCGCGACGGGAAGCAGACGATGCATTATGCGCTGATTTTTTTCCTGCTCAATGCCGTAACGCTCGGCATTGCCCAGATTGTCTGGTATCATAAACTCTCGAACCGGATGGGGGAGGAGTTGATGGCCCGGGGCATCGCTTACAGTTTCGACGCCGGAACCTACTGGGGCTGGAATATTTTCGGCGCCCTGATCCTTGTGGGACCGTTTATCTATTTCTACAAGTTCTTCAAGTCGATGAACCTGATCAATGCCGCCTACAACAAAGAGCACGGCGTGCTGGCCGTTTAGTGGAAAGTATTGAATTACAGGATTTTATCGAAAAGGCCTTACTCGTTTTTGAGTAAGGCCTTTTTCGTAAGTGTCTGGTTACAAGATGGTTGTGGTTTACGCTTGCTCCAGGAGGTTGTGGATGAGCCGGGGGAGGGCGTAGTCGGAGAGGGCGGATTCGGGGATCCAGATGTACTCCGGCGGGAGATCCGGCCGACCGGTTGTCTCGCAGAGGTACAGGTCTGCGTAAAGGGTCTGGTGGGTGAGCTGGTGGCGGACGCCGGTGCGGATCGGGGTGATCTCGCCGTCATTCGGGACTCGATCCGGAGCCCCTTCAATCAGATACGGCTCCCAGAGGCCCTGCCAGATATCGCCGGGGCCGCGACGGTGGATGGCGGTCATCCCTTCACATCTGAAATAAATATAAGTGAACCGGCGCTCCCGGATTGCGGGGCCGGCTTTTTTTACCGGCAGCGAAGTTACGAGTCCCTTCCTGAGGGCGACGCATTCCCCGGCGAAGGGGCAGTGCGGGCAGTCGGGATTCTGCGGCGTGCATGCCGTGGCGCCGAAGTCCATCATGGCCTGGTTGAAATCCCCGGGGCGCTCCGGCGGCAGCAGCGACTGCGCCAGAGCGGTGAACCGCTTTTTCGCGGCGGTTGTCCCGACGGGCGTACCGATCCCGTAAATCCTTGACAGAACGCGATATACGTTCCCGTCGACCACGGCGGCGGGAATATCGAAGGCGAAAGATCCGATGGCTGCGGCGGTGTAATCCCCGACGCCCTTCAGCGCCCGGATTCCCTCCAGCGTCGCAGGAAAGGCGCCGAGCGAGGCAATCTGCCTTGCTGCGGCGTGCAGGTTGCGTGCACGGCTGTAGTATCCGAGTCCCTGCCAGAGGAGCAGCACTTCGTCTTCGCTGGCGGCGGCCAGGTCGACGACGGTCGGGAAGCGCTCCACAAACCGTTCCCAGTAAGCCGTCCCCTGGGCGATGCGCGTCTGCTGGAGGATGATTTCGCTGAGCCAGATCCGGTACGGATCCCGCGTCCGCCTCCAGGGAAGGTCCCGTCCGGAGGCCGCATACCAGGTCAGCAGTTTTTCCGCAAACGGCGTCATTCTGCCTGCAGGCGTGCGATCGCGTCCTCGCCGAGGGCGTTTTTGACCTCGATGTGCGTGAGAACGGCCTTGACAAAGGCGTTGCTTTCGAAATCCCCGCGCACGTTCTCGAAATCTTTCTCCTTGATTTCGCGGGAGCCGTCGGCGCCGAAGCCGGTCATCGAGGCCAGGGAGAATTCCTTCCGGGCGTCTTCATACAGCATCCGGTCGAGGTCGGTCACGGCGGTCTGCCATCTGCGGATGATGTCGATGGCCTCAGACCGGGTCATCCGCGCGGGATCGATGCCGAAGAATTCCGCGAAGCGCTCGTAGGCCCAGGTCCATTCGTAGGAATAGTAGTGTGCGTGCATTTCGCGGAAAGCGGCGTTCACTGCCTCAGCGGTGGCGACTTCGCCCTTTTCGATGGCGTTCATCAGGGCGGCGATTTCACTCTTCGGGGCGATCAGTCCGCTGATATCCGCCCAGTCGCCCTTGCCGACGGCGGTGTCCGGAGCGAGCGCGGCCTGCATCTGCGCGTCGGAGGTGTAGGTCTTCTCTCCGAGCCGGCTGATGAGCGAGTTGCCGAGGAATTTGGTGATGGCCATTTCGTAATATCCGATGCCCTTGACGAGCGAACGGTTGCGGATTTTCGTGCTGTGATAGGCGTATTCTTCCGAAAGGATGCCCGAGGCGTACTGGAGATTTTTCAGGAGCTTGATTCCCTTGAACATCTTCTGGATGGTGTAGGGACTCAGCAGGTTGTAGTTGATGAGATCCAGCCGGTCGGGGTCGGTGCGTTTGTCGCGGCGGGGCCACTTCTGGGCGTCACGGATCGTGCCGACGCTGCGGAGGTTCACGCCCGGCACCAGATAGGTGGCGTTGTTCTGCTCGATGATGTACGAGAAGGGGAGGGACGTGGTGTCGGAATGGGTGACGTGCCGTCCCATGACCAGCGAGAAGGCCCCCACGCGGGAAGGCCAGAGGATGTACGAATCGGAAGCCGTCTTGGCGCCCCGCTCGAGGATACCCTGATGGATGGGGCCGAGTTTGTACATATGGTTGCTCTGGTTGGAGCCGCTGCCCGCATTCATGAAGGAGAACATACCCGCGATGAGGAGGGTGGATTTGTGGTGCGTCACGGTGAACGGTCCGGCGAAGATGGCGCAGGCCTCGCCGTTTTCGCCCTGGCAGTTGGAGAAGAAGAGCGAATCGGAGGCCGAATAGCCGTGTCCGAGCCGGCAGGCCTGTCCGACGAAGCAGCGGGTGAGGGTGGTGTTGTCCTCGACCCGGCTTCCGCTCGAGAGAATGAAGTCCTCGGCCACGACGCCGTATCCGACCAGGACCGGGGCCTCCGGCTTGCTGTTGATGCTGCCGTTGTGGAGCCGTCCGGCGCCGTTGATGGTGCAGGCGTCTCCGATCTGGACCGAAGTGATCGCCCCGGTGTTGCGGATGGTGACGCCGTCGCCGATATGGCCGGTGTCGCTCCGGCGGGATTCGGCATAGCCGAGCGCCATTTCACGGAGTTTTTCCGTCAGGACGGGACGATGCCGGTACATAGCCATCATATAGGCCGTCTGGGCGCCGAGGATATCGGTGATCACGACCTCGCGGCCGCCGGTCTCGTTGAGGACCGAGACCTCGACTCCGTTGCCGAAGGAGGATCCCGGCTCCGTCACGATGACGTCCACGTTCTCGATGAGGGTCCGCCCGCCGATCTCGTATCCGGCGATGTATCCCCGGATGTTTTCGATGCAGCAGTCGTCCCCGACCGTGACGTTATGCAGCGTGGCGTCACGCAGGCCGGCTTTCTTGTGAAGTCCGCCGGGCAGGGGGAACTCCCCGCTGAATCGGCCGAACCGGACTTCGCCGCTGAAACGGACGTTGTGGATGCGCCCTAGCGAGGCGGGGTCTTCGCCGGTGAAGAAAACTTTGCTCCAGTCTTCGGCTTCGCATCCCTGCGCGAGAAGCAGGGCGATCTCGTCCTGCGAGAGTGGTCTGTATTCTTTGTCCATTGTCTGAATTCTTCTTGAAAACTTTGCAAAGATAGCACAAATCGTTATATTTGTTCGTTTTTTTTGACAACCATATAATATTAACACCACAGAATGAGAAAAATTCTTCGCGCTGCGGCCGTCCTGATGGCCGTCATTTCCCTGAACAGCTGCTTTGTCGGCAAGTATATGTGCAATTATGCGCTGAAATTCACCCCCCACGGAGTCGAGGATATCGAGCGGACGCGCCACAAGGCGGATTCCCTCCTTCCGGGCAGCACCGCCTGGTATGACTCTCTCAAGGCCGCGGGAACGCTGAAAGACACCACCATCGTCGGTTACCAGGACGCAAAAATCCACGCCTGCTATGTCCCGGCCGCCGATCCCGCCGCCGCACAGGGAACCGCGATCGTCGTACACGGCTACAGCGACAACCATTTCGTCTTCCTTTACCTGGTGCGGATGTACCGGGACGAATTCAACTATAACGTCCTCTTCCCGGATCTGCAGTATCACGGCTATTCGGAAGGCGATTATTCCCACATGGGCTGGTATGACCGGCTGGATATGCTGAAATGGATCGAGGTCGCCCACGGCATCTTCCAGGACGATTTCATGGTACTCCACGGCGTATCGATGGGTGCCGCCACCGTGATGATGACCAGCGGCGAGACCCTTCCCGAGTATGTCCGCGCCTTTGTCGAGGACTGCGGCTATTCCTCCGTCTGGGATCAGTTCGCCGCCAACCTCAAGCAGAGTTTCCATATGCCTCCGTTCCCGATTCTCACCAGCGCCAGCATCGTATGCAAAAAGCGTTACGGCTGGTCCTTCAAGGAGGCTTCGTGCGTCGACCAGCTGGCCAAGTGCGACAGGCCGATGCTCTTTATCCACGGTGACGCCGACGACTTTGTCCCGTTCTCCCATCTGCAGAAGAATTTCGACGCCAAGAAGAATGGCTACAAGGATATGTGGGTGGCGGAAGGCGCCGTGCACGCCAATGCATTCGCGAAACATCCCGAGGAGTACAAGCGGAAGGTCGCCGGATTCCTCGAGACGGTACGCAATATCCTCGAAGCGGATAAGTATCTCTAGCGGGCTGTCCGGATTTTCCTGACCGGATCGCAGGTGAGGCCGATGCCGAGCTTGTTGAAGGTCTTACGGTCCACTTCACTGAGCATTACAGTGGAGTGGACTTGTGCTCCGTGGAGGTTCGGAAGCTGTTCGAGCGCCAGGGCGCAGTTCTCGTCGATGAGACTCATCATCGAGATTGCGACGAGCACTTCGTCGGTGTGCAGGCGGGGATTGCGGCCGTGGAGGTAGGTGACCTTCGTCTTCTGGATCGGCGCGATCATCGTCTGGGGAATGAGTTTGACGTTGTGCGCGATGCCGGCAAGGTGTTTCAGCGCGTTCAGCAGGAGGGCGGCGCTGGGGCCGAGGAGGGAACTCGTCGCGGCCGTGAGAATGGTGCCGTCGCTGAGTTCGATGGCGGCAGTGGCGACACCGGACTCGTCGAGCCGCTGCTTGGCGGCGACGGTGGTCTTGCGGTCGGCGGTGGAGATGCGAGCCTTCTTCATCAGCAGGGCGATCTTGTTGACTTCGCTCTCGGCGGCCTTGCCTTCGGCCAGATTGCACAGCGCGGTATAATACCGGCGGATGATTTCCTGCAGGGATGCTTCCCGGCATACCTCGTCATCCGAAATGCAGGACCCGATCATATTGACGCCCATATCGGTGGGGGACTTGTACGGGGAACTGCCGTAGATGTCCTCGAACAGGGCGTTCATCACCGGGAAAATCTCGATGTCGCGGTTGTAGTTGACGGCCATCTCGCCGTAGGCGTCCAGATGGAAGGGATCGATCATGTTGACGTCCTCGAGGTCGGCCGTGGCGGCCTCGTAGGCGATGTTGACGGGATGGCTGAGGGGAAGGTTCCAGACGGGGAAGGTCTCGAATTTGGCGTATCCCGCCTTGATCCCCCGCTTGTTCTCCTGATATAACTGGCTCAGGCAGACGGCCATCTTGCCGCTGCCGGGACCGGGGGCGGTGACCACCACCAGCGGCCGTGAGGTCTTGACATAGTCGTTCTTGCCGAATCCTTCTTCGGAATCGATCAGGGCGACGTTGTTGGGGTAGCCCTCGATGGTGTGGTGATAGTAGACGGTGATGCCCATCTTCTCGAGGCGCTTGCGGTAGGCGTCGGCGCTGGACTGGCCGTTGTAGTGGGTGACGACCACGCTGTTGACGCTGAATCCGCGGGCGATGAATTCATCCCTCAGGCGCAGGACGTCCACGTCGTAGGTGATGCCGAGGTCGCTGCGGACCTTGTTTTTCTCGATGTCGACGGCGCTGATGACGATGACGATTTCGAGCTCGTCCCTGAGGCAGGTGAGCATCGAGAATTTGCTGTCCGGCTGGAAACCCGGCAGGACGCGGCTGGCGTGGTAGTCGTCGAAAAGTTTGCCGCCGAATTCCAGGTAGAGTTTGCCTTCGAACTGGGAGATCCGCTGCTTGATGCGCTCGGACTGGATCCTGATGTATTTCGCGTTGTCGAACCCGTATTCCATAGAGAAAAAGATTAATAAATACGGGTTACAAAGTTAACCAAATTATCTTGAAATCACAATGCCCCTCCGCTTTTCCCTTGCTGAAAAACCGATAAATCTTATTATCTTTGTGGGTTAATTTGTGCTATGAAGAATCTTTACCTTATCGTGACGCTCTCCTGCACGGTCCTGCTGCTTTCCTGCGGACCGCGGGAGCACCGGGACTTCGAAACCATCGACTATGTCAGACAGATCGTCGCCGATTCGGCCTCGGCCGGTCCCTACCGGCTCATCAGGGCCCTGGACCCCGCTTCCCCAAGCGGTGAAATCGCCGTTCTCGGAGAACCGGAGGTCGCGGTCTATCTTGCGGAGCAGTTCCTGACTTCGGACCGCTTCGACAACATCACGGGACGTCCCGCCAACGACCGTCTTCCGGATTTTGCCGGAGAAAGGATCGGGGTCGTCATCGACGAGGTCCACGCCCCCTATCTTCTTCCCGAGGATGAAACTTCCTTCCGGGAGACGGTGGTGCGGCTCTCCCTGTCCGCCGTGGACACCCTCAGCCGGCTCAATTCGTTCAACGCCGACGCCGTGACTCCGAAATGGCCCGCCAAGGTGCTCGTCCTTTCCTCTCCGATGTACAATGCGTTCGGCTATGCCGACGTGGACACCCTGTTCAAGATGGCCGGCCGGCGCATTCCAGTCGTGACGCCCGTCGAATCGATGATGGCGAAGGCATTCGAGCATCCCGCTCCGATTTTCAACGTCGGCGTGTGGTCGGACGAGGCGGTCATCGCCTCCGGGGCCTATCAGAAGGCCTTCGAGCGGAAAGCGGCGGCGGCAAAGGGCTCCCAATGCACCCTGGCCGCATTCTGTCCCGAAAAACAGGGTGATGTCGGCAACCGTTTCCTCAGTTATCTTAATCTGTATCTGCACGGCGGCACCTCCTTCCCGCTGTCGGTGCTGCTGCTGGACGATTACGGTGTCGACCTGGCGCGCCTGGAGGAACAGCTCGCCGAAATCCGCCGGATGGATAGCCCCGAAATGGTCGAATACTGCAAACTGCTCGCCCCGGATTTCCGCTTCATCGACGTGACCGGAACCGTGACGTCCGAGGTGTACCGCATTCTGCGTTCCCGCAATCTCTTTACCCACGATATCGCTTATCCTCGCCTTGACGCTTATCAGACTTTCCCCGTCGGGGATGATTTCGCCGTTATCCAGTCGCGCCGGGAAATCGTCGAACTGGAGACGCTCGCTTTTATCGAGGAGAATACGGAAGAGGTGAAAAAATATTATGCAATACAAGGAAAGCATTAGTCCGGAAGAATTGGAGCGGCTGCCGCTGGCGGCGTTCGGCGGGAAGATTGTTGTCGTCGACGGCGAAGGACCGGCCTTTGACAATGCCATCCGCTATCTGAAACGGCAGCGGGTGATCGGTTTCGACACCGAGACCCGTCCCTCTTTCGTGGCGCACGTCCATTACGGGACGGCTCTCCTGCAACTTTCCGGCAAGGAACGCGCTTTCCTCTTCCGTGTGGGGAAGATCGGAATGCCGCGGAAACTCTGCCGGATCCTCTCCTCCGAAAAGATCATCAAGGTCGGGGCCGCCGTCCGGGACGATGTGCGCGGACTTCAGCGTTACAACTCCTTCCAGGGCAACGCCTTTGTGGACCTCCAGCAGATGGCCGAGGAATACGGCATTACCGACAAGGCGGTGAAGAAACTCTCCGGCATCATCCTCGGCGTGAGGATATCCAAGTCGCAGCAGCTCTCCAACTGGGAGGCCGAGACGCTTGGGGAGGCACAGAAACTCTATGCGGCGACCGATGCGTGGATTTGCCGGGAAATGTATATGAAACTGATTCACAATGGATAAAGTGTATCTGCGTCGCGGAAGGGACGAATCTGTCCGCCGTTTCCACCCCTGGGTGTTCTCCGGAGCGATCGCCAGCGTAAGCGGCTCGCCCGCGGAGGGAGATATCGTGGCCGTATACAGTGCCGAGGGCGAACTTCTTGCCTACGGCCACTGGCAGATCGGCTCCATCGCGGTGCGCATCCTCAGTTACGACGAGGACGTACTGCAGGAAGACTTCTACGAGAAGATGATCCGCCGTGCCTACGCCGTCCGCGTTGCGGCGAACCTGTCGGATCAGACCACCTGCTACCGCCTCGTCCACGGCGAAGGGGACGGCCTTCCCGGCCTTATCATCGACTGGTACGACGGCGTCGCGGTGATGCAGGCGCATTCGGTGGGAATGTTCCGCGCCAAAAAACAGATTACCGAGGCCCTGAAGGCCTTGTACGGCGATACCCTGAAGGCGGTCTATGACAAGAGTTCCGGCACCGCCCCGTTCAAGGCGGGGCTCGAACTGGTCGACGGCTATCTCTATAAGGCGGAAGGATTTACCGAAGATTCCGGCGTCGTGCTCGAAAACGGCTGCAAGTTTCTCGTCGACTGGTCCGGCGGGCAGAAGACCGGCTTTTTCCTCGACCAGCGGGACAACCGCGCCCGCGTCGGCGCCCTCGCCTCCGGCCGTAACGTCCTCAATCTGTTCTGCTACACCGGCGGATTCTCCATCTATGCACTGAAGGGCGGTGCCGTGCACGTCGATTCGGTCGACAGTTCGGCCCGCGCGATGGATATGGTCGGCCGGAATGTGGCCCTGAACGGCTTCGGACCCGATCGGCATACCGGCTACTGCACCGACGCCATCGATTTCGTCAAGGCGGCTCCGCAGGGGAAGTACGACCTCATCATCGTCGATCCTCCTGCCTTCGCCAAACACCGCGGGGCTTTGCAGAATGCGCTCCGCGCCTATCGGCGGCTCAATGCCGCCGCCATCCGCGCCGTCGCTCCCGGGGGACTCGTATTCACTTTCAGCTGCTCCCAGGTCGTCGACAGGGAGGCCTTCTCCCTGGCAGTCTTCTCCGCCGCCGCGGAAACGGGCCGCAGCGTCCGCATCCTCGCCCGCCTGGGTCAGGGCGCCGATCACGCCGTCAACATTTATCATCCGGAAGGGGAGTACTTGAAGGGTTTGCTGCTTTATGTCGAGTAAGCGTGTTGCACTGGCTCTTTCCAGCGGAGGCCCGAGGGGATTCTCCTATATCGGCGCCATAGAGGAATTGCTCTCCCGCGGCTACGAAATCACTTCGGTAGCAGGTACTTCCGTCGGTTCTCTCGTCGGCGGGATCTATGCGGCCGGTGGCCTTTCCGACTTCCGCGACTGGCTCTTTTCCCTCGATCCCTCGAAGGTGGTCCGCCTGATGGATTTCTCCATCAGCAAGAATTATCTTCTGAAGGGCGACCGGGTCATTTCCGCCATCAAGAAGGTGGTCCCGGACCGGAATATCGAGGACCTGAACATCCCGTTCCGCTGCGTGGCCACGGACCTCTATTCCGGCAAAGAAGTGGTTTTCTCCGAAGGCCCGCTTTTCGCCGCCATCCGGGCTTCGATCTCGATTCCGTCGATGTTCCGCCCTGTCCGCCGGAAGGGGAGGATCCTGGTGGACGGCGGCCTCGTGAACACATTCCCGCTCGACCGTGTGCCCCGCCATCGGGGCGACATCCTCGTGGGATGTAACGTCAATGCGGCAAGTGAGGAAAGCGGTCCGTCCTCCGGCGCCGACCGCAATTACTACACCATCCTCGACCGCTCCTTCAGCATCATGAACCAGACCATCGCCCGGATGGCCATTGACGAGTACCGTCCCGACATCCTCGTCGAACTGCCCTTCGACGCCTACACGGCCATCTCCGACTACGGCCGCGCCCGCGAAATCTCCGACCGCGGCCGCGTCCTTATGGCCGAGGCCCTCGACCGTTACGAAGCCCGCCCCAAAGGCCTCTTCTCAAAATTTTGAAAAAAAATTTGCACATCTCGAAAAAACATCCTACCTTTGCAATCCACAAACGGGGTATTAGCTCAGTTGGTAGAGCGTTTGAATGGCATTCAAAAGGTCAGGAGTTCGATTCTCCTATGCTCCACAAAACGGAAAGTCAGG
>JAEEGG010016339.1_pt1 | contig 15422 bp, 7 predicted proteins | sample 9134161 | NCBI WGS metagenome assembly JAEEGG01 (sample SAMN16246543, study PRJNA631951) | gut metagenome | biome: gut microbiome; feature: rumen; material: CR-attached | host: Bos | place: Iran: Karaj | collected 2018-10
ACCGATCCGACCGATCCGCTCAGCCATCCGAAATACATCACGCAGGTCTATGTTTCCGCCATCAGCCAGCAGCGTTTCACCGGTCTTGAACTCGTCTCCGTCGATATGACCAAGGCGGATAAGAAGGACTGGCAGGCCACGTTCAACGTCGTCCGCAACAACAGAAAGCGCTCCGAGTTCGTCCGCATCAACGTCGGCACGTTCAAGAACAACAATGTGGACTTCAGCCTCGTCGACATCGAAGTCGACGACAAGACGCAGGAACCCATCGCCTACATCCAGCGCGTCGGCAAGGTCGAACGCATCGCCTGCCGTCCCAAGCAGCCCGTCTACGACCCCATGCCCCGCGTGAGGTTCCTCAACGCCCTCTACAGCCGCACGTTCACCTCTTCGGTCGGGTCCAACTTCAAGCTCGGCACCGCCAAGACCGGCGAGGAACTGTACAATGTCATTTCCGCGGATCCCACTGCGAAGACCGTCGTCGTGGAATCCGATTCCGAAACGCCCGAGACCTTCACGCTCCAGCTCGCCCCGAAGGATGTGCCCGCCGCGAACACCGGTTCGTCGGCCATCCCCGGCGCTCCGCCCGTGAACACGAAGGACAGCTCGCCGTTCCTCCAGAAACAGTAACCCCCGCCCTGAAACGCAAACAATTTTTTGTTCAAAATAAAACAACCAAGGATGAGACAATGAAGATGAGACCCCATTGTTTTCTTCGCCCGATCCTCCGGCCCGTTGCGGTGTTCGCGATCGCGTTCGGCGTGTCGTCCCTGATGCTTTCCGCTCAGGAAGAAGACGCGGCGCCGGATGTCGACGAGGCTGTGACGGAAGCTGTCGAGGTGACAGAATCCGACTCTGAAGAGGCGGTCGAAGCCGAAGACGGCGAAACCGCCGAAGAAGCGGCCGAAGCCGAAGACGGCGAAGCCGCTGAAGAAGCCGAAGAAGAGGAGCCCGTGCTTGAGGGCGACGAGCTGGAAGTCACTTCCTCCGTGGAAGAAGACCTGCTCTCGAACGAAGGCCTGATCAACGAACTTCTCGCGACGGCCATCACCCGTACGGGCGAAAAACAGTTCAATGAGGCGTTCAGCCTTTTCGACACCGCCAAGGCCGAGATCGAAAAGTGCGAAGCCACTCCCGCCAAGGCCGTCTATCTCGACCGTCTCGCCTCGGAACGCAAAAAAGCCCAGATCCTCTACGGCGAAGAGATCCTTGAAAAGTGCGAGAAGGATTTCAACAAGCTCCTTCTCCTCGCCGAGACCAAGCACACGGACGAGATCATCGACAACGGCCAGAAGCTCCTCAAGGACCTGATCTGCGCCAACGTCGTGTACTACCTCGGCATTCCTCCCGGAATCGACGAGGAAGGAAACTACGTCACTCCTTCCTACGACAATGGAGACCTGCAGGTCGCCATCGCGAACGACCCCACGCCCAAGAAGGAAGGCAAGTTCGCCGACCGCGTCGCCTCGATGACCAAGACGACCCAGGAGCACATCGACAGCCAGAAGTACTGGGATCAGACCAGCCTCGACGCCGTCGATCCGCGCTACAATGAACGCCAGCGCGAAATCGACCTCCTCTACCGTGCCGGCGAGTTCCTCTACCAGAAAGACCAGTGGGACGATGCCCGCGACAAAATGGAGCAGATCCTCGTGAAGGATCCCTACAACGAACGCGCCATGACGCTGCTGGAAAAGATCTACCGCAGACTCTACGCCATCGCCGACGTCCGTTCCTACAATGAATTCCTCCGCGAGCAGGCGCAGTCCGACTGGAGCTGGGTCGAGAGCATTCCCGACGTCCGCAACATCGTCATCACCGGCGGCGCCGAAGTCTACGAGGCCGCGGGCAACGAGCTTTACACCCGCCTCAACGAGCTCATGATTGACCACATCGAGTTCGAGGAATCCGACCTCGGTTCCGCCATCACGCTCCTCCGTGCGCGCAGCAAGGACCTCGACCCGCAGGGCGAAGGCTTCAACATCATCATCCCGCAGGCTGAAAAATACGCCGATAAGCTGGTCACCCTCAACCTCGACCAGATCCCGCTGTACGAAGTCATCCGCTACATCTGCAAGATCACCGGCCTTTCCTTCCGCATTGACGAGACCGACAAGATCATCACGATCGGTTCCGGTTCCGACGTCAGCGACATGGTCACGCGCTACATCCCGATCCGTCAGGCCACCGTCCTGCGCATCGTCGGCAACATGCGCGCCGAAGGCATCGGCGACGGCATCACGCAGGAAGACGTTGTCGGCGCCGTCGACGCCGGATTCGCGAATGTCAGCCCCAGCACCATCGACTCCGACCCGGACAGCATGCGCGTCACCTCCATCGCTCCGGAAACGCTGAAGACCTACTTCGTCGAAAGCGGCATCCCGTTCGAGGACGGCTCCTCCATCGCCTACGACGCCCGCGCCAACAAGCTCACGGTCGTGAACACGCCGGAAAACATCCGCCAGCTCGAATTCGCCATCCGCGACATGGATATGCAGGACCCGCTGATCCTGATCGAATCCAAGATGGTCGAGATCAAGATGAACGACCTGGAAGAACTCGGTTTCGACTGGACGCTTTCCCACACCAACGGCGAAGGCGACCACTTCAACTTCACGTTCACCTCCCCGTCCATCAGCTCCGGCTTCTCCGACAACACGCTCGTGAACAACCTGAACCTGATCCCGAACTTCGGACCGGGCGGCAGCTGGAGCCTCTTCCTCACGATCAACGCGATCGACCGCACCGACCGCGCGGAAATCCTCTCCACGCCGAAAGTCGTGACCGTTTCCGGCCGCCAGGCGCAGGTGCAGATGGTCCGCCAGATGTACTTCCCGGAAGAATGGACCGAACCTGAGATCTCCACAAGCTGCGGATCCAGCGTTTCGTTCGAGCCGTCCTATCCCGAATTCGGTCCGGCGCGTGACATCGGTACCAGCCTCACCGTCACCCCGACGCTCCAGCCCAACAACTACACGATCCGCCTCGAGCTGAATCCTTCGGTTACCGACCTCACCGGCTGGTCCGACTACAGCTACAACTACGTGATCGGCGAGTTCTCCTCCGGCGAAGAGTATCCCATGACGCTCAAGATGCCGGAGATCTCCAACCGCGAAGTCCAGACGACCATCAAGGTCTACGACGGACAGACCGTGGTCATCGGCGGCATCCTCCGCGATACGCACGGACAGCTCAGCGACAGATGGCCCATCTTCGCGGATATTCCGCTCATCGGCCGCCTGTTCACGGAATCCGCCTCCGAAGCCCACAAGGACAACCTCATCATCTCCGTTTCGACCCGACTCATCAGCGGTGACGGCATTCCTGTCCGAACCAATACGCAGAACGGTCTCCCGGACTTCAGACGGTAAGGAGCAGCTGAAATGAATAAGATTAAAAGAATGACATATTTCATGGAGGCTCCCATGCACGCATTCCCCCGTTATTCCGCCATCCTCCTGGCGCTCGCGTTCTCGGTCCCTGTCGCGTTTGCGCAGGACGTCGAGGACCTCGACATCGCCGTGGAGGAAGAAACACCCGTCGTCGAGACGGCCGGCATTGACGATGATGTCGTCGCCGATGTCGTGGCTGACGGCGTTGCCGGTACAGAAGCCGATGCCGAGGTCGTGGCCGACGCCGAAACCGAGCCGGAACCCGAGCTGACCGAGGAGGAAAAGGAACTCCTCAAGGAACAGACCGCGGCCTCCATCGAGGAACTGATCGCGCGTCAGGCGATGCAGCGCAACGCCGATGAGCTCCTGAAGAAAGCCAACTCCGCATTCGAGCACGAAGACTACGATGTGGCGGTCGACCTCTACGTCGATGTCCTGAAGATCCTGGAATCCGACGTCGTCGACGGCGAAGTCCCGGAAACCAACAACAGGAAGATCGCCGAAGTCAAGAAGATGATCTCCCAGTCCTACTACTACTGGGCACGCAAGATCTTCAACGAGGCGGAAAAGACCGCCCAGATCGGCCTCTACGACGAAGCCATCGAAAAGTGCGAAGAAGCGATCAACGTGTATCCGCTCTCCGAGCCCATCATGCGCAAGACCATCGATGAATACAACATCATGAAGGCCTCCGCGCAGTACCACAAGGACACCTCCGCCGAGGAACTCGTCCCCGAAGCCGTGGACCGCGAGAAGCGCATCTCCATCCTGATCCGCCAGGGCCAGACGCTCTACAACACCAAGCAGTGGAACCGGGCGCAGGAGAAGTTCAACCAGGTCATCATCCTGGACCCCTACAACATCACGGCAATCGACTATCTCCGCCGCATCTACATCCATGAATCCGAGGTCGGCGACCGCCGCCGCGGCGCGGTGACGCTCGAACGTGCCGCCGAGGCCATGTGGGAAATGATCGCCCCGATCCCGACCGGTTCCGAGACCTCCGACGACGTCGTCAACGAGGAAGTCAAGGTCAAGGAAGACAACGCCGGCACCACGCAGAAGAAGCTCAACGAGATCATCATCGATCACATCGACTTCGAAGAGGTTTCCATTACCCAGGTCGTCCAGTTCCTCAAGCACAAGAGCAAGGACCTCGACCCGGACCGCGTCGGCGTCAACTTCGTCCTCCGTTTCAACACCGATGACGCCGCCAGACCCTCCACGCCGGCCGGCACCGACGATGAGGATGATTTCGGCGACGACGATTTCGGCGACGATGACAGCGAGGAGACCGAGGAAGACACCACCGCCGACGAAGGCGACTTCTACTCCTACGACGACATCCCGGGCGGACCGGACGGACAGAGCGAACCTGTGCAGACCGCCGAAAACACCACGGTCACGCTCGTCGTCGAAAACGTTTCCCTGATCGACGCCATCCGCTACATCTGCAAGTCCGCGAACCTCCACTTCCGCGTCGAAAACTACGCGGTCGTGATCGCCGCCAAGGACGTTCCGCTCGACGAGTTCATTCGCAAGACGTTCCCGATCGACAAGGAGATCCTCGCCAGCAGCATCATGGGCGACCTGACCAACGACAACGTCAAGCAGTACCTGATCGACCGCGGCATCCCGTTCCCCTCCGGCGCGTCCGTCCGCTACGACGAGATGAGCAGCCGCCTGACGGTCTTCAACACGTCCGAAGCGCTCGAAAAGGTGGAAGACCTGATCGACCAGATGGACGTCTCCGATCCGCAGGTCCTGATCCAGGTCAAGTTCGTGGAAATCGAACTGAACGACCTGCAGGAACTCTCGTTCGACTATACGTTCTCCCGCATCGCCCCGACCTGGGACGAGGTCACGGCCAGCGGCATCAACCAGCTTGATCCGTCTCCCGACAACGAGGGACAGGTCGCCGACCACTCGTTCATCATGTACTACCAGAACAGCTCCGAGAGCCGCAACAGCACCCTCGCGAACGCCTGGATGACGCCTGCGATCGAATCGCTGAACACGAAGGAAATGCAGTCGATGAACGTCGCGAAGGGCGACACTTACTACGTCCCCGGCAACCTGGAACCCGGCGAAGCCTACTATGCCGGCATCCTCCAGAACGAAGCGGCGAAGAACTACGGCCACCACCTCACCTGGGGCCCGAACAGCCACTTCAACCGCAACGCGCAGACCAGTGCCGGCATCTACGGCGCCACGACCTCGATCCAGAACGACACCGTGTTCAACTGGTCCACTTACAATGCGGACGGCTACCAGTTCGCCGGCGGCATCCACGCCCTGGACAACGCCGACTCGACGGAAATCCTTTCCGCGCCGCGCCTGACCACCATGAACAACCAGAACGCCGTCATCCGCATGGTCACGGAAAAGTACTACCCGACCGACTGGGACGAGGCGGAGATCGAAACCGTCTCCACCAACGGCTCCAGCGTGCCGGTCTTCACGCCGTCCATCCCGCAGTTCGGCGGCGCTACCGAAGAAGGTATCGCGCTTCAGGTCCGTCCGCGCGTGGAAGAGGACAACTACACGATCTTCCTTGAAATGACCCCGGTCATTCAGGAATTCATCGGCTGGACCGACTACTCCTACTCCATCCCGCTGGGAGACAACGGCGAGCTCTATCCCAACACGCTGAAGATGCCGATCATCGAAGCGCGTTACCTGAACACGAACGTCATGAGCTATGACGGCGAGACCGTTGTCCTCGGCGGCGTGATCCGCGACGAGCTCTCCATGATCGAAGACCAGTACCCGATCCTCGGCGACCTGCCGCTCATCGGACGCTTCTTCCAGGGCAAGGGCAAAGGCTCCAAGAAGACCAACCTCCTGATCTTCCTGACCAGCCGCCTGATCAAGCCCGACGGATCTCCGTTCCGCGAAGACCAGAGCGGACGCGGCGTTCCCGCGATCTGATCGCAGGTCCCATCGGAAATCCCGGCCCGGAACTTTTCAAAGGTTCCGGGTCTTTTTTTTGGGGAAAAAAAGACCGTCTTCGGCTTTTAATGCCGGGACGGTCTTTCCGATACGAACAGGGCGTGGAAGTCCCCAGCGTGCACGGTTACCCATAGCGACAGGGACATTCATGTTTCAATCCATGGGGGATGGGGATTCCCCCAACAATGACCGGAAGCGCTTTTCTGCGGATCCGTATATTTCGATTCAAGGGAGGATGGGGTGCCGCCCCCCCCAGGTGACATCCCGGTTCTCTGCACATCCATGCATTGTGCTGGACTGTTCCCCGTTCGGGAAAAGGCGGGAAAGCTGTCCGGCAGGCCGGCCTCCCGGAGAATGCGATGCGTCAGGTCCCGGGTCCCGCGGTGGTCTGGCCTGGCAAAAGCGGGAGTCAGTTCTTCTGCACAAGCGGGGTGAGTTTCGCTTCCTTGTCGGAATCGAGGCGAACGCTCATGTCCGCGAGCACGGAGCGGGGCAGGTCGATGGTGGCGGCGATGGGCGGCGCCAGACGGTACCACGGTTCGCCCCTGTAGTACAGCCAGACCGGCGACTTTTCATTGGCGAAACGGGAAAGATCATAGCTCAGCATCCCTTTGTCGAGGTAGAACGCACGCAGCGGCACGGCGGGATAGGAACGGTCGGAGGGCTTCCACGGCAGCACGAAGAACGCGCCGTCCGTCTGCGGCTCGGTCGTGACCGCCCACACGCCGCCGACCAGGGAATCCTCGGTGGCCTCCTTCACCTTGTCGCCGACCCAGGAGCGGTTCCGCGGATCGCTGGAGGACGCGCCCTCGTAAATCCATTGGCCGTCCCAGAACTCGATCCAGGAGTGGTTGCCGGAACGGTCCGTCCACTGCGGGCATCCGGTGAAACGGGCGGGAACGCCGCAGGCGCGGCAGGCGTTCAGGAGGATGACGGAGAGCCCGGTGCAGGAGGCATAGGAGGCTTCGATGGATTCCATCGCGGACTGGTCGGCTTTCGGGCGCTTCACCGCGTCGTAGGTCACGTTCAGCTCCTTGAACACGTGGTCGTTCAGGTACTTGACGGCCTCGCTCGGGGTCTTCAGCCCTCGAACGCCGGGCATGAACTTGTCGTAAAAGAATTTGCGCCACGGGTCGCGTTTCTCGTTCACGCTCCAGTAGGGCAGGATATAGCGCAGAAAGAGGTCCTCGGAGACCTGTTCCTTCCACGGGATCTCATTCCGCACTTTCAACGCATAACGGACGTCCTCCAGCAGACGAAACGGGTCGACGTCCGCATAGTCGCATTCCGGCATTTCCGCCAGGAGCGCGGCCAGATACGGCCCCTCCGGCGGAGTTCTGGCAAAAACAGCGAGTTTGTCGAGCTTGTCCTGCGAGATGCGGGAGAGGGCGCGGTTGAGGCGGGCTTCGAGGTCGGTCGCGGTCGCTCCGGCGGGCAGGGCGGAGAGCGCCTTGCGGAGCGTGCCGACAGCCCCGGACGCGGATTTTCCGTTTGCGGCATCCTGGATTGCAAGCGTAATGCTGTCGCCCTTCTGGAATTTGCCTTTGAGCTTGACGCAGGCGAAGATCGAGGATGTGATCACCTCGGCGTCGAACGACTTGGAGACGACTTCCGGCGATGCCATCACGAATCCGTAGGGCAGATACACGCCCTGTTCCTTCCACTGGTCTTCCTTCAGCGCGGTCAGCTTCAGCGTCAGGACGCCCTTCGCATCCACGGAACGCTCCAGCTTCAGCGTCTGGCCGGGCTTCGGGTCGATGGCCGCGTGCAATGCCGGATCGCCGTAGAACGCCACAACGTCGCGGTCGTAGAGCAGCCCCAGCGCCTCCTGCTGTTCCGAGGAGTTTTTGAACCGTAATCCGCGCAGGGAGGCGGACGCCGTACGCTGGAACGTCTCGTAGTCGGCGGTGTTGAGCGTGACGCCGTTCCAGTCATGCTTGACGAGGTTTTCCACGATCCAGGAGTTTGCGAAATGGAACGCTTCATTGAAGGAGTAGTAGCCGGGGTAGTCGGTCAGCATGCCCTGCGCGGTCCAGCCCTGCCGCCCGAACCATGTTTCGATGGTGTAGCCCATGAACTGGTATACGCCGAACGAATGGATCATGGCGGTAGCCATGCAGGAATCCTGACCGTGCGGGATGTCGCCGATGAGGCAGTTGCCCGCCGCACACCAGATTTTCGGCGTCATGTCCTTGAACTCGGTCACACGTCCGCGGGTGTCGCGCACGGCGAGGACCCCTTTGCGGTCGATGATATACATGTTCGGGCTCAGGTAGCCGCAGCTCCAGTCGTGTTCGGAGGCATGCCCGGAGGTCATCATGATCTGGAATCCGCCGCCCTTCACGAGTTTGAGAAATTCCGCAGAGAAATCCTTGTCGATGAGCGTATGTTCGTTGTCGTATTTCTTCGCGGGATCGGTGATGCGGAGATTGTGGTCCTTCTGCGTTTCGTCGAAGCTGTAGCAGCGGCGCATGAGGGAGTGGTGGAACCCGCCGACCATGTCGAGCGCGTCCGTGATGTTGATCGGGCCTTTGAACTCCGCCACGCGTTTGATGTCCGCGGTGTCGTATCCGGTCAGGATGCCCCAGAACGTGTCGCAGTACGGATCGGGCAGGATTTCGCGCGCCATACGGGAGACCTCGCCCGTGAATGCGCGACCGGCGAGCTCCTTCGGCGTCACGAAGCACGTGTAGTACGGGAGCATTTCCCGCAGGTCGGGCAGGACTTCGCGCACATCCTGCCTGTAGTAAAATACCTTCGGGCCGAGCGAGGCGTTTTTGGTGCGGAGCGCCTGGACCGCGGCGTCAAGCTCGGGATGGTCCGCGGGTACGACAATCGCGTAGCCGGGCGTTTTCGCGACGATCTGCGCCGCAGAACGGGCCGGAAGCTGAATTCCCCTGCGGACCGATGCTGCGTGAATTGCGGGAATGATCGCCGCTGCAAGCATAACGGCGGAAAGAGCGAGGATAAAACGTTTCATGATGCCGGGACTCCATGCGGAACAGGCGGGTTTCGTCTGAACGGGAACCGGAACACGCCGCATCCGCGTTGGCGGTGAGTTTATGGATCAATCCTCATCCTCTTCATCGCGGCGGTGGCCGGTGAAGAAGCGGTAGAGGGCGCGGAGGAACGGGTTTTTCGGAAGGTCGTCGTCGTAATCGTCGCTGACGACCGGGATCTCAAGCGGCATCTGGTTGGCGAGCAGACGTTTCGGGTTTTCGTCGAACAGGATGTTCGCGGTTTCCTCGCCGTAATTGTCCACGATGAACTGTTTGCATTCGGTCTGGCGGAACGCCCGCGAGGTGGAGTGCGCGTCCGAGGCGATGTAATGGCACAGGCCATGGTCCAGCAGGGAGAGCGAGAATTTCTGGCATCCGCGCCCGAAATCGCCGAGAATGGAGGCGGCCGTGAGCTGCATCGTGTAGCCGGTGTTGTAGATGTGCCGCACCTGTTCCCAGCTCTGGAAGAGACGTTCCGGATGGGCGCAGATCGGATGGAAACCGGCGGAATGGGTGGAGCGGCTGATTGCGTCGACGGACGAGTCCATGCGGCTGCGGACGAAGTCGATGAGCATGAACGAGGTTCCGGCGAGCCCGACGCCGTGTTCGTCGACCTGGAAAAGCTGCGGCAGATTGTATTCGAGGCCGCGCAACAGCGTGATGCCGTATTCCGCGGCCTTTGCTTCGGTCGCGGCGCGGATCTCGTCCATGCGCTTGATCTGGTCGCCGGCGGGCTGTTTTCCGTGCGGAGTGCAGATGATCGTGTCAATGCCGTCGGCCCTGGCAAGTTCAAACATCCTGACCGTTTCCTCAATGTCCGGCGAACCGTCGTCGCCGGGCACGTTCGGCAGGATGTGGCAATGGATGTCAATCATGGTTTATCTCCTGGGGGCAGGGAGTGTCAGCGTCCGAAAAATCACTTGTCCTTGCCGTCAGGTTCAGCGTTTTCCTGTTCGGGCCCCGACATGAGGGAGATGGTGCTTTCCTCTTTGGTGAGGACGGGTTCGGGGCCTTTTTTCTTTTTCTTTTTCGAGCGGTGGCTGTAACCATAGCCGTAACCATAGCCGTAACCGTAACCATAACCGCCATAGCTCTTGCCGTAACCATAGCCGTACCCGTAGCCGTACCCGTAGCCGTACCCGTAGCCGTAGGCGCCGGAGGACTGGGCGAACTGGTTCAGGATGATGCCGGAGATGTTGAGCTTGAGCTCTTTCAGGCGGTTGGTCAGAAGTTTCAGGGAGCCGAGCGAGGTCTTGCGGGCATTGACCACGACGATGATGTCGTCGACCAGCTTGCCCAGCACGAGAGCGTCGGCCAGGATGGTCGCGGGCGGCGTGTCGATGATGATGTAATCATAATCTTTCGCCTTTTCCTGCACGAATCCGCTGTCGGCGAAGACTTCGATGAGGCGGAGCGGGTTCGGCGGGATGGGGCCGGGGGGGATCACGTCGAGCTTAGTGCCGTTCACGCCGCGGGTGACGACCTCGTCGAACGTCTTCTTGCCGACGATGTAGTCGACCAGACCGACGGAATGCGCGAGTCCGAAGTAGTCGGCGGAGTCGCCTTTGCGGATGTCGGCGTGGATCATCAGCACCTTTTTGTCCTTTTCCGCGAGGAGAAGGGAAAGATAGCTGGAGAGGAGCGTCTTGCCTTCGTTCGGGGTGGAGCTGGTGACCATGATGACGTGGGCGGAATCTTTCTTCGGGCGGGAATACTGCAGGTTTGTGAGGAGGATCTGGAAGTCCTCGTAGAAGCTGTTGAAGTTGTACGTGGTCTTGTCGTTCAGCGCCACGTTGAACTTCTTGTCGTTGCGGTAGGCCTTGCGGCGTTTGAGGCGGACCATGGTGCCGAGCAGCGGGATCTGGAGCTCTTTCGTGATCTGTTCGGTGGAGGTGATGTGGTCGCGCAGCATGGCGTAGAGCGTGAGGAGACCGAAGAGGAATGCCGAGGAGAAGACGAATGCCACGCCGGCCTTGAAGACGGGACGGGTGCTGACGGGTTTTTCCTGCGCCAGCGGCGGGTCGATGTTTTTGAGTTTGGAGATGCTGAGTTTGGACTTGATCGTGTCGAGGAAGACTTCATTCGTCACGGTCGCGGCGGCCAACGCCATTTCCTTGGATTCGGAGAAGAACGAGCAGTCGATGAAGTGCGTTTTGCGGCTGAGCGTGATCTGCTTGCGGTAGGGGATTCCTTCCAGCGTCAGTTCCGGGTATTCCAGTTCAAGCTGTTTCCTGACCCGGTCTTTCACGGACCGGCTGTCCATCAGCTTTTCATAGTCGTTGAGCATCTTGTCCGCCACGATGAGCTCGCGGTCGATGGCGTTTGCCATTTGCAGCTGTTCGTTGGTCCGTGGCGGAGTCGTTCCGGTGTCATCTGAATTTCCTGCATAATCCCAGGCAAAGAGCGAGAAATCGACGCGGTAAGTCGGCTTGACGATGTATTTGAAATAAACAAACGTCAGCGCGGCGCAGAACAATCCGAATGTGATCACGTACTGGTAGCGGCGTTTGAAGATATTCCACAAAAACGGGAAATCGACATCACTTGGTTTGCGCATGTTGGAAAACCTTTCAGATATTTTTAGGCAAAAAATAAAATTGATTGAATAATATAGCCCGAAAAATGCTTTTTTTCAAGCGATCTTCTTTATAAAATGATGAAAAATGAATGGATATTCCGCAAAACCGGATGGCTCAAAAACCGGAAAGCTGACATGCGTCCTTCCGATGAAAAAGCATTGCGTACGGGATCCCGTTGCAGACGCCGTTCAGTCTTTCGCGTCCGGGTCGTACAGGTAGAACGAACAGTATTCGCAGTTGACCAGCGCGCCGTTCCGGGCTTCCATTGTGGTCTGCGGAGAATTCTTCATGTTGCAGTTGGAGCAGTTTCCGTCGTGGATGACGCCGACCGGGCTGCCTTTTCCCGTGGAAAGCATCCTGCGGTAGGGATCGAGGAATTTCTGGGGAACGTTTTTCGCAAATTCCGCCGAGACCGCCTCCTTTTCGGCGAGTTCCTTCGCGATCATTTCCTTGAGGGAGTCGAGCTCGCGGACCTCCGCCTGGACGGTGCGCCCCGTGGCGCGGTAGGCGCGTTCGGCCTTTGCAAGAAGCTTTTCGGCGGCTTCCTGCTCGTCCATGAGCTCGATCTCGCGCGTTTCGGAGTCGGAGATATTCTTCTTCGCGGCCTCGATCTCGGCGAGGATGGCGTTGTATTCGTTGATCTTCTTGATGGAGGACGACTTGATCTTCAGCGCCTGAAGCTTATCCTGCGCCGCGGCGGTCGCCGCCGCCTGCTGCTTCATGGCCTGCTCGACTTTCAGCTTGTTCTGCTTCGCATTTTCCAGACCTTTCCGCACGACGTCGAACTCCGCCACGAGCTTCGCCCGTTCCGCGGGCATGGACGCGAGGCGTGTTTTCAGGTCGCGGATGCGGAGGTCTTCCGTCTGGAGGGTCAGCAGGTCTTTGATGTATTGTTTCATGATGCGTTCTCCTGTTTTGTTTCCTGTTGGTAATATAACCGCCATTTCCGTAACATCAAGCGGAAAAACGGAAAGAATCGGCGATTTTTCCTCCGCGCGGCAAAAGATCCGCATGCTTGAAATCGACGGAATCGGCTGTATATTAACACGGTGCGGACTTCAAACAAAGCGGAAGCCGCATGACCATTCAAAAACAAAAGGAGGGAACCATGCTCAAACTCGCCCGGTGCATTCCGCTGTTTGCGCTCGCCGCCGCGCCGTCTCTGTTCGGACAGGCAGTGAGCCGCAACGCGGACGAAGCCTCGACCCAGACCCTGCGATTCGTGCAGGATGACGCTCAGGATTACATGGTGTCGAAGATCTACCGCCTGAAGTACATCCAGGCAAACGACATCACGCCGTTCGTGATGGGGATCGTGATGCGCTACAACATGAACTCGACCGTGAACTGCGTGGAGTACGGCGCAAACAACGCCCAGATGCTCACCGTCACGTGTCCCGTCGAAATGATGCCGTACGTGGACGACTTCATCGCGAAGGCCGACCGGAACGTGCTCATCGACGGCAAGGTCCCCGGCGACATCGTGAAGGGGACCGGCATCACGCGCGCCGTCTACCGTCCGAAATACCGGTCAGGGCAGGCGCTGCTGAACGTTCTGGTCGACTCGCAGATCGGCGAAGGCGTGTACAGCAGCGTGTACGCCTGGGACCATAACTCCAACCAGATCTACTGGAAGGACAACAGCTCGAACACGCAGTACGTGTACCAGTTCCTCGGCTATCTGGACCGCCCCGCGCCGCAGATCACGCTCACGTTCCAGCTCTACGAAGTCCGCGAAAGCACGTTCCGCGACCTCGGCATCGAGTATCTTGCGTGGAAGAACGGCCCCGGCATGAACATCTTCCAGGTCGGATTCGACGTCATCAACGTGACTTCCGCCGGGACCGCCGCGCTGAACACCATCACCGGCCCGGTCGGCGGATTCCTCGCCGCGCCGCAGTTCGACGCGAGCTTCATCCGGCTCCTCGCCCAGCGCGGCAATGCGAAGATCACGGACACCGCCACGCTGACCGTGGCGAACTCCGACAGCGAGAGCTATTCCCTGCTGTTCAATCCGCAGCTTCAGAACATCGTGAAGAGCGACAACGACGCCATGAGCGTGGTCGGCGACCAGCTGAACCTGCCGGAAGGCTTCTCCCAGGTCGGACTCACGATCGACAGTCCGCTCGTGAACCTGCACTACGGCGAGTCTCAGGCCGGTTACCCCGCGAGCGAGGCGTTCTCCGTGAACAATTATGAACCCGGCACGTACACGGACATGAACGGCACGCTGTTCTTCAGTTACAATGTGCAGACCGCGAACGTAGTCGAGCGCGCGGGCGACGGTACGGAGCTCGTCGAGACGAGCGAGATCGCGAGCGACGCCCTGATCCCGCTCAACGAGGAGATCGTGCTCGGCCAGTGGAACAAGGAGCAGGACGTGGAGCAGACCATCGGCATCCCGTGGCTCTGCCGCATCCCGATCCTGAAGTACCTGTTCAGCACCGTCACCACCAGCCGCGAAAACACCCGCGTGTACCTGACCGTGACCGCGAAAATGCTGGATACCGCGCATCCTCAGACGCTGGATTTCGAGACCGGCGAGCTCAAAAAAGTCGAAAAAGCGGAAGGAGCCATGCAATGAAACATTTCAACCTCATTTTTGCCGTCGCGGCGCTGTTCGTTTTGAGCTTGAATGTGTCCGCCGCCGACCTGCCCGGCGTCCCGCGTGACTCCAACTTCGGCAACACCGGCGGCTACGACGCCACCCGGATCGTGGCGCGCCTGAACGTGAACGTGGATTCCGGCACGAAGGTCGTGCATTTCATCCGGGACAACAACGACCCGCGCGTGGTCACGAAGACCTATCTGCTCCAGCACGTTGACCCGTACGAGTTCCGCGACTACCTGCGCCAGATGGTCCAGACGAAGCGCGTCGGCAACACCATGCTCCAGCAGCAGTACCCGTCGAACACCGCCGCGCCGCCGTTCCTCGCCACGGAAAGCTCCGTCGAGCTCGGCTCCGCCAACGCCCAGCCCGGTTACACGCCGCCCGTCCAGCTCGGCAGCAACACCGCCGTCGAGTGCCTGAAGTACGCCGACGGCACCGGCCTGCTCATCGTGAGCGCGGAGGAGTACCGCTTTTCCGACAGCGAGAACGGCATCGGCATCGACACGCTCGTCGAAACGCTGGACAATCCCGCGCTGGGCGCGCTGAACTACGGCTACCAGATGTATATCTACATGCCCAAGTTCGTCCCAGCCCGCAACCTGATGCCGCTCATCGAAAACGTCGGCATGAACATCAATGATGCGTCGGAGGTGTGGCAGGGCATGGACCTGGTCGCGTACGACCCCGACCTGAACTGGCTCATCTTCGACGTCTGCAACTACTCCTGCGACAACATCGCGCACATGCTCTCCAAGTTCGACGTCCCGGTCCCGCAGGTCCGCCTGAAGATCAAGGTCTACGAGCTCGACACCGAGAACGACGACCGCATCGGCATCGACTTCCAGGGCTGGAAGAACAACGAGGGCGCGGACTTCTTCTCCGTCGGCGG
>JAEEGG010016342.1_pt1 | contig 15421 bp, 8 predicted proteins | sample 9134161 | NCBI WGS metagenome assembly JAEEGG01 (sample SAMN16246543, study PRJNA631951) | gut metagenome | biome: gut microbiome; feature: rumen; material: CR-attached | host: Bos | place: Iran: Karaj | collected 2018-10
CTGGTGCCATACGCAGTTTGCGTTCTCTCTTTCGGGAGGGAGCGTAATGAGCGGATTGTTAAGCTCTGCCTTATATTTTGCCGCGAACTGTTCGCGTTCTTTGGTAAGCTCGTCCACGTGGGAAAGTCTCACGCGAAGAAGTCCTGCCTGAATCTCGTCGAGACGGGAGTTCATGCCGACTTCCTTGAAATAATAACGAACTTCGCTTCCGTAGTTACGAAGCATCTTGACTTTCTTAAGTATCTCTTCGTCGTTTGTGACAAGAGCGCCGGCATCGCCGAATGCTCCGATGTTCTTTGAAGGGTAGAAAGAAAAACATCCCACGTCTCCGAAAGAACCCGTCATCTTGCCTTTAAAGCATGCGCCGTGGCTCTGCGCACAGTCCTCTATGAGCTTTAAATTGTGCTTTTTGCACACCGCAACAACCTTGTCCATGTCCGCAGGCTCACCGTAAAGGTGAACTACCATAACGGCCTTGGTCTTATCGGTGATGGCTGCCTCAAGCTTGTCCGCGTCGATGGAATGGTATTCGTCGGGATCGATGAACACGGGAGTTGCGCCGTTCACCGTGATACCCATAACGCTGGCGATGTATGTGTTGCCCTGTACGAGCACCTCATCGCCCTTGCCGATGCCCAGCGCTCTGATTCCGAGAATGAGCGCATCAAGCCCCGATGCAAGGCCTGCGCAGTATTTGGTACCTATGTATGAAGAAAACTCTTCTTCAAAAGCCGAAACTTCCTTACCAAGGATGTACCAGCCCGAGCGAAGCACCTCAAGTGCCTTTGCCTCAAACTCATCCTGATATTTGAAAAATCCTCTGTCGAGCCGATTGGTTTGTATCTTTTCCATAAATTTGTCCTTAAATCAAAAAAGTGGTGAGTCCTACGACCCACCACTTGATGATACACTTTATCGGCTAAAAAGTCTACCTAGGCTTCCTTAGTATTAACTATATTTTTCGCAACAATTAAGAAAATGATCGTTGCTGCGATACCGATCGGGATTGAAAGCCAAGCGGCACCGAAAAGATTGAATGCTCCTGCGAACAGATATGCCACAAATGAAATGATGGCAACGGTAATCGCATAAGGAAGCTGAGTCGATACGTGATCGATATGGTTACAATGCGCACCTGCCGAAGACATGATAGTCGTATCGGAAATGGGTGAACAGTGATCGCCGCAAACAGCACCTGCAAGGCAAGCTGAGATTCCCACAAAGAAGAGACTTGAGGTCTCGGGGAATATTGCGGATACTATCGGAATGAGGATACCGAAGGTTCCCCAAGAAGTACCGGTAGCAAAAGCGATGACACATGCTACCACGAATACGATAGCGGGAAGAGCCCACTGAAGTTCGGAGGCGTTCTGCATCGCGTTGCCTACAAATTCTTTTGCCTGTAAAGCGTTTGTCATATTCTTAAGAGAGGTTGCAAGCGTAAGGATGGTGATGGCCGGAACCATTGCCACAAATCCCTTCGGGATACACTCCATGGCGTCTTTAAAGGAAACAACCTTTCTGATGACAAGGTACAAAATAATAACAACCAAAGCGAGGATACTTCCCCAAGGAAGTCCCACATATGCATCGGTCTCGGAGAAAGCTGCGATAATGGTGCCTTCGCCGCCGAGCGAGTCGTAACCGTTCTTTAAAAGTCCCCAAACGCAGAAAACGATAAGGATGACGATGGGGATGATAAGGTCGAAAAGTCTTCCCTTGGGAGGATTGGCGGGGCCCGCATCCTGAAGCTTCATCTCTTCTTTTTCATCGTTTAAAGCAACATCGAGAATTCCGAGATCTCCGTCCTTTTGTGCTTTGATCTCGAATTCGGACATCTTTCCGTAATCAAATCCGAGGATTGCGATCGTGATCACGAAAACCAAAGTAAGTATCGAATAGAAGTTATAAGGGATGGCTCTCACGAAAAGCTCGATACCCGAATAAGACTCGCTTTCAACACAGCCCGAAACCGCTGCAGCCCACGAAGAAACAGGAGCGATCATACAAACGGGAGCTGCCGTTGCATCGATTATGTAAGCAAGCTTAACTCTTGAAATCTTCTTTGCGTCTGTTACCGGTGCCATTACCGAACCTACGGTAAGGCAGTTGAAATAGTCGTCAATGAAGATAAGTACGCCGAGTGCGAAAGTTGCAAGCATGGCGCCGGTCTTGGTCTTAATGTGGGTCTGAGCCCAGTTGCCGAATGCTCTGGAAGCACCGGACTTGTTGACCAAAGCAACTACGATACCAAGGAATACAAGGAACAATAAGATTCCCGCATTGTCGGCAACGGCACATGTAAGTGCGTCAACCGTTATGGTATCTACCGTAGCTGTAAAACTGCATTCCGCAACCATTATAGCTCCGAGAACGACACCGACAAAAAGCGAGGAATACGCTTCTTTTGTGATGAGTGCAAGTGCGATTGCTACAAGCGGCGGCACAAGCGCCCAGAACGTTCCCGTAAATGTAACTCCGGCTGCATGAGAGATTACGATCGCAACAACCATCACCACAAAAATGATGCCGGCGATCAAAACGGATTGTTTCTTCATAAATAAAATAACCCTCCTTATTTGATACTTTTAGAATAGTCATATTCCTTCCAAAAGTCAACGCGCCGCCGTGTTAAATCGTTAACCCGGCGGCGCGCTAAATTACATATCATTTATTTATTTGTTTTCTTCTTTGGGCAATTCTTCACGAATAACCTTGTTCTTTATCTCATCGTAGATCTGTGCGATAAAGTCATCAAGAGGCTTCTGACCTTCGTTGCCCGCAAATCTTGACGATACGGCAACGAGATTTCCGGCTTCTTCCTGCTCGCCGACAACAAGCCAGTAAGGAAGTCTGTCAAGACGCGCCTCTCTTATCTTGTAACCGATCTTCTCGGAACGGTTATCGACAGTAGCGTCAACATCGTGAGCTTTAAGCGCCGCACATACCTTCTCGGCATATTCCGAATACTTCTCTGAGATAGGAAGAACACGTACCTGCTCGGGGCAGAGCCACGTAGGGAATTTACCTGCGTAGTGCTCAATGAGCCATGCAAGCGTTCTTTCGTAGCATCCCATACTCGTTCTGTGGATGATCCAGGGACGAACCTTCTCGCCGTTTTCGTTGATATACGTCATACCGAACTTCTCGGCGGACGAGCAGTCAAGCTGGATCGTAACCATCGTATCTTCCTTGCCGTAAACGTTCTTTGCCTGGATATCGATCTTGGGTCCGTAGAATGCGGCCTCGCCGTCTGCTTCCGTAAACTCGATACCGTTCTTCTTCATTACGGCTCTTAAGTAATCTTGCGTGGAATTCCAGTAATTCTCATCGCCTTCGTACTTGGCTTTGTTGGCCGGATCCCACTTTGAAAGTCTGTACGTTACGTCTCCGTCGATACCGAGCGTCTTCATAACGTAGTGCGCAAGATCGACGCATCTCGTAAGTTCTTCTTCGGCCTGCTCGGGCGTAAGAATGATATGAGCCTCCGTGATCGTAAACTGTCTTACTCTCGTTAAGCCGTGCATCTCACCCGAATCTTCATTTCTGAAAAGCGTACTCGTCTCGCTCATTCTGTAAGGAAGATCTCTGTAGGAATGCTGCTCGTTCATGTATACGTAATACTGGAAAGGACACGTCATGGGACGAAGGGCCATAACTTCCTTGCCGTCCGCCTCATCCTTGTTGAGCACGAACATGCCGTCCATGTAGTGATCCCAGTGACCCGAGATCTTGTAAAGATCGGACTTTGCCATAAGGGGCGTACGCGTACGCACATATCCCCACTCCTTATCCTCAAGGTCTTCGATCCAGCGCTGAAGCTTCATGATCATCTTCGTTCCCTTGGGCGTAAAGAGCGGAAGTCCCTGTCCGATAACGTCAGCCGTTAAGAAAAGCTTCATGTCACGGCCGAGCTTATTGTGGTCGCGCATCTTTGCTTCTTCAAGCTTTTTAAGATATTCTTCGAGGTCTTCTTTCTTAAAGAAAGCCGAACCGTAAATTCTCTGAAGTCTGTCGCGGTTTGAATCGCCTCTCCAGTAAGCCATCGACGATGACGTAAGTTTAAAGTTCTTAACCTGCTTAACGCTCATTAAGTGAGGTCCTGCGCAAAGGTCAACAAATCCGCCCTGATCGTAGAAAGAAATCTCTGCGCCTTCGGGAAGATCGTTTATAAGCTCGACTTTGAAGGGCTCATCCTTTTCTTTCATGAACTTAACCGCTTCGTCTCTTGAAAGCGTGAATCTGGAAATCTCGTGGCCTTCTTTTGCGATCTTCTTCATCTCTGCTTCCAGAGCATCAAGATCTTCTCTCGAGAACGGATCCGTTAAGAAGTCATAGTAAAAACCGTCTTCAACGGCAGGTCCGATCGTAACTTTTGCGTCGGGGCGAAGCCTCTTTACTGCTTCAGCAAGCACATGTGAAGCGGTATGACGCAAAACGGGAAGTGCCGCTTCATCTCTTTCGGTAATGATGTTAAGCGATGCATCTTCGCTTATAACGGTACGAAGGTCTACAACCTTACCGTTTACTTCTCCGGCACAAGCAACTCTTGCAAGGCCTTCACTGATGTCTTTGGCAATGTCGATTACGCTCATTGCCGAAGCGTACTCCTTAAAGGAGCCGTCTTTTAACGTGATCTTCATTTTGAAAATCTCCTTTCATGATCGAAAGTCTCGGCCGTGCCTTCCTTAGGTAAAAAGAAAACCCTTATACAGCCTAAACTGTATAAGGGTGCATAAACACGGTTCCACCTTAACTTTCACTCATTACCCTTAACGCGGGACACGTCACGGAATACTTAAGTTCCTCCGTGCAACTCGGGAATGGTACCGATCGGGCTTTCATAAGGGAGCTCTCAGCATATGCCCCCATCTCTGGTAATCCGGCTTCCGACGGCTTGTTTCCGTCAAAGTTTTTCTCTTATAACGTAATGTAGCCGATAAAAGGGCCTTTGTCAAGAACCGAAACGCTCCTATTTTTCTTCTGCGTCGCCGTTTTCATCGCGCCACTTTTTGAGGCGGAAACAGAATACCGCAACGGAAATACCGAAAAGGAAAGCGATGATCGCGATCACGATATAGCCAAGTGCGTTGTTTCCTGAAAAGACGCTTGCGCGCGCCGCAGATGTGGCAGTGTCGACCGCGAGATTGCCTGCCATGCCGGGCATTATGAACGCAAGAACGATGACTGCGGCAAGACCCACAACCACACTTACGCCCTGCATTATCAACACTTTGCGGTTTTTGTCTTCTCTTTCTATCTCAGCGGCTCTTTTATGCATTGCCGCTATACGTTCCTCATTCGTACGCATTGCTTATTCCTTCCTTTGAAAGCTCCTGCCTTAAATGTTCTTTCCCCTTTTGTATGAGCCTGTCTATTCGCTTCTTCGACACTTTCATGACGTCCGCGGCTTCCGCGTAACTTAAATCCTCAACATAGACCAGCCACAGCACCTCTCTTAGCTCAGCATCTATGCGCTTAAAGCACAGCCGGAAGACGCGTTTTCTTTCTTCATCCAGAAGGCCGTCTTCAATGGCCGCTCCGCCTATCTCCTCTTCCATGCCGTCAAGGGTGAAGGTCTCAAGACGGCTCTTCGCACCGTGAAATCTCGACGCGAGGTTTCTGGCGGTCTTGTAAAGATATGCCGAGAAACAGCCTTCCCCTATCGCAGGCTTTTTGACCATGATACGTGCAAAAGCTTCGATGACAAGATCCTCGGCGTCCTGCCAGTTGTGCAGATATCCGTTCAAATAGATCGTAAGACTGTCGCCGTGACGGATCATCAGCTCATCGTATGCCGAACTGTCGCCGGACAGATATAAATTGTAAAGTTCGCTGTCGGTTGGCATTTTGGTGTCCTCTAACGCTGTTTTCTCTTATTTCGAAAACATCTGTCAGGTTTCAGCATAACATTATTGAACTCACCAAAGCAATATATATCGGTAAAAAGAAAAAACTCCGCGGTATTTTATTTCCGCGGAGTCTCATAAAACTCTGACCGTTTAGAGTTTAGGGGGCGATTAAATTTAATATGCAATAGGTGTTACGGTACTCGTCTTGGCAAATACCAGGTGTAAGTACAAAGGACCGTACCACTCAACTTCCGGATTGGCTTTAAAAGTCTTTCCCGAGATCGTTACTTTGTAATAGTTGTCAAGATATGTGTAGTAGAACACGAGCGTGATGTCGGGATGCTCTTCAAGTATCTTCATAAGATCGTAAGGAAGTGCTGTTCCCTGATCCCAATATAACGTATGAGGTCCGCCTTCTTTGATCGCGTCTTCGATCATTTTGTAGAGACCGTCAAGATAGTTGTCGGAAAGCTCTTCAGGTTCCTTCGGGCCTTTGGGATCCTTGGGATCGCCGTCTTTGGGAGGCTTAACTTTTCCGCCTTTGCTATCGGACGTAGGATCATCTTCCGTTTCATCATCCGAATCGAGGAAACGAGTGAAGGAAAGCTCTGTAAGGTTGCTCGCATAATCGGTAAGATAATCGTCGTAGCTCAATTTCTCGGCAAGCATATATACTACGTCGGTTTGCTCGTTAAACGTATCGGGAAGCATGACCGTTCCGGTACCGGATGTGCCGATCGAATCGTTATCGATGCTCAATTCACAGTAGCATTTCATTGCGGGAGGGTTGCTCATTCCGGGTGTGTATGCGCCGTCAGTGATCAGGATAGATATTCTGTTGGTTCCGTCACTTACGGTGTAAGGAACCGTCAGTTCATCACCTTCTCTTGATACACTTTCTCCGCTCGTAACCGCAGCCGTAAGGTTCTCGTCTTTTATCGTAAGCTTATACTCCGATCCGACCGCTCCCGCATTGCCTGAAATCAAGGTGGAAAAGAGAATAGAGGAAAGGTTCAGGTTAAAAGCAGGGGCGAAAATAACTCCCCCTCCTCCCGGGTTAATTGGTTGCGGGTTAAATGAACCGTCCTCATATATCACCAATGTTTGAGGGGCTGTAGTGAAAGCGCGATTGTAGGCGGTACGAAGTGCCCAACCCGGTGCCGTCTCATTTTGACCACCCGGTAGATATTTTTTTCGGTTTGAACTGTTTGATTGTGTATTTCCGTAGCCGTAAAAAGAGCTCGTTACCTCTCTGTCATCCAAAAGGAATATCCTCTCACAGTTATTCAAAGGTGTCCAAACACTGCTTCCACCATCGGAGCCGGTATATCCGCTTCCGTCTTTTGAAGACGGCTCTTCTTTGTGGCTTTGTGCCATAGCGAAGCTTTCTGCATCAAAATATTGTTCCAGTATGAAAGCTCCGTTAAGATATTCCCGAATATCACTTTCGGCCCATACATTGCTTTGATCGTCAAAAGGATTAACCCCAATAACATACTCGCAGTCCAAAAACATCGTATTGCCGCCAAACTCTGTTGCCGCTTTATCAAGCACGCGGTATTTCAAGGGAAAAGTAGCATATCCAGCAGTCAGATACTTACCGTAATACACATAGCACCACTGATCCGCTCCTGCAGGATTGCTTATACTTCCGGTTCCCAAACCGGTATTTGTTTCATCTTTTTCGGTAAATGCGACTGCCGATACGGGCAACGAAGGAAAAGTCAGCACGGCGACAAGAAGTGCGCTGACCAGCAATTTTCCTACTTTCTTTAAAATTTTCATTTTTCTTCTCCTGTTATTAGTTTATTCGGTTCTTTCCTTTTCAGGTATTTCTTGATCACTACTGTGAGTAAAACTCCAAGTGCGAAAGCTACGACGCCTACCAAAACAAACGCGCCGAAATCGCTTGCGAGAAGCGAAGACGCCGTATAAAGACCTCCGGGGCCGGTGTCGATCTTCCTGTCAAAATGAAGAGCAACGGCCAGCAAAAGTACCAGAAGCACTCCGCTTACGGCTCCGCTTGCCCTTAAGAGGTTTCTGTCTCTGTTTCGTTTCAATATGTACGCCCGCTTGTGCATGAGTTCTATTCGTTCAATATTGTCTCTCATGTGTTATCTCCTATGTTCCGGGTACATAAGCATATCCCTGCAAATCCTCCCTTCACTTATATAGATACCCGATCTCCCAATTTTCCCAAGGTAAAAAGAAAAAAAGTTGCACAAAACTTAAATAGTCGTTTTGTGCAACTTTACAAGTGCTCATTATTTAATTATCCGCTTACCCTAAACCTATAAAACGGCAGATGCGCTGTGATCATCGCTTGCGGGGAAGAGATGTCTTGCAACCCATGTCACAAGCACTATCGTAACAAGAGGGATAATGTATCCGATAACGGCGACCGCGCCTTTCTGCGATACAAGTATGTTAAATATTCCGTGAAACGTAACGGAAACGGCAAGGAGAGCGAGTATACCCGCAGCGCGAAGCCATTCTTTGTCCCAAAGCCGATAAAGTCCGACCGCAACAAACAGTGCGCAGACCACGTGAGCGGTACCGGTGCTGAAACCGCGGATAAGGAGTATAAACAATCCCGATGCGCCGTTATCCATCAAAAAGCATACATTTTCAAAAGTAGCGAATCCTATGGCGGTCATAACGGTACAGTCCGCCGCATCGCGCGCGTTCGGTTCAAAGATGAGAAGATATATCATCACGGGGAAGAACTTCATGATCTCCTCGACAAGCGGTGATATCTCAAGCGAAGCAGACAGAAGGTCCGCACCCTGGAAAGCAGCCACGAACGTGCTTATGTACGAAGAAAGAAGGCACGAAGTCATTCCGATTATCAAAAAGAACAACTCTCTTTTGGCTTTTTCTTTCATGAATATGACAGCTACAAGAAGCGGTGCCGCAAGGCATACAAATGTGTTCTCTATATAGTTCATTCATCCACCGCCTTTTTAAGTGCCGCCGGAAGCAGCAGGAACGAAACCGACAGTATCGTATCCGACCAGAAGTACGGATTGAGGAGCGTGTCTCCCATCCAAAAACACGAGATTATCCAGGAAGCGTATTCGGAGATCACGCATATGAATATGAGCAAATACAGCATTCTGCTGTTCTTAAACGATTCTTCTTTAAAGCGTGAGAGCAGCGTCCCGCAGTTGCGGTACAATAACGATGTCATGATAGAAACGGAAACGATGGAATCTATTATGCCGCCGCCTCTTATAAGGAAAAACGCGGCAACGCCGAGTGTAAAGACCGGAATTAGCCAAAGTATCGGCTTGTGGAAGTTTTTTCTTCGCTCCTTCTCAATGCCGATGATGAGCATAAGAAGAAACAGAAACGAAGCGTACCAGCTAAGGTACGGGATGAACGAATAGGGCGGCGTTTCCTTGTAGAACACAAGATACAGCTGCCAGTAAAGGTCACCCAGGAAATATACAAAGGCAGAAAGAAAAAGCATGGCCCACGTATGCTTTTTCGTACTGAGCGAACGCTTAAGCGATATTCCGGCACATATTCCCAGCAGCAAAAGCTGGAGCAGATTTTCAAGCCTTTCGATCATAATTGTTTCTCTCCGTTTAATATTTCCTATAATATCAACTGTCGAAGAAAAATGCTATCCCTCACCCCAATGTAGCATCCGTCATTTCGAAAGCATTACATTTTAACGCCTTTTCTTCTTAAAAGCCAATATCCGCCTGCACCTGCGATCAGTACAAATCCGCCTGCGGCAAAGGGCCACCAAGGAAGCTTATCTTTCTCTTCAGGTTCCGGTTCTTCTGCCTTAACAGGTTCTTCAACCTTCTTTTCGGGTTCTTTAACAGGTTCTTCTTTTACCGGCTCCTCTATTACTTCAGGTTCTTCCACTACAGGCTCTTCTTCAACAGGTTCTTCCACTACGGCCTTTGTGGGCTGTACCGGTTTTGGCGAAGGAGTCGGTGCCGGTGCCGGCTGCTCAACGGTAGCCTCTTCCTCATGATATTCTTCCTGAGGCTCTTCCGAAGCCTGAACAGGCGCAGGCTCGGGGGCAGGTGTTACTGCCGGTTTGGGAGTAGGCGTCGGAGCAGGTGTAGGAGTTTGTTCAGGTGTGGAAGGAGGCGTCGGCTTGGGTATACTTACTTCGGTAAATGCAGCGTTGTATGAAGCGATACCGCTTACCGGCTCAAGCGCGGGAGACCATCCTTTAAATATATAAATATAATCGTCAGTTGCGCTCTTCTTCGGCGGTTCACCCGTGTAAACCGGAATCTTACCTGCCGCCACAGTTTCTCGACTAAGCAAAGTAGTACCTTCCTCATCGTAGAAATCGATGTCATAGGTATTTGTCGTCCACTGTGCGTAAAGAGTAGCGTCTTCTTTTACCGGATATGTACCTGCGTTATCATAACTTGTTCCGCTTCCGTCAGCTTTTGTATTCCATTCCGCAAATCCGAAACCGTTACGCGTAAACTCGTTTGCATTAAGCGACACGCTGCTTCTGTTTTCGCCGTTTTGCTGAGCACTCATTGTTCCTCTTCCACCGTGAGCGTTGAAGGTGATCTTAGGAAGTCTGGTGTCGGTTGAAAGATTCGTTACTATGAAGGAAAGATCGTCAACGCTTCCGTCATACGTGAATCTGAAGTAACAATATTCATCATCCGCCATGCCGAGTGAAACAGTTACGGGTACATTAGCGGTTTCGGGAAGGAATCCTGCAGGTTCATCAAGTATCGTTGTCCAACGATCTGCCTCGTGAGCCTTAGCTTCAAGTTTAAACGCTTTCGATTGATCATCACCGGTAGTAAGTGTAAGGCCCGCAAGCTTAATATAATGCTTTGTGTAAAACTCTATGTTTTTACTTGCAGGGGCATCCCACTTTGTAGCGGGATCGTCATCAAACAATACTTCGTCGGCCTGGTCGTCACATGCGTAACCCGAATAGCGAACTCCGTCAGCCCATTGAGCTATAAAAGTCGTTCTTCCGTCAACGGTAACATTTGCTCCATTGGGTACCGTCTCATATGTTCTCTCGTTAACCCATCCGGTAAAGAAACTTCCGTCCTTTACAAATCCGTTTAAAGGAAGCGTGATCGAATTTAAGTTTTTGTTATCGGAATTTGACGAAAACTCGGTCGTTCCCGTAGCTGAGCTGTCATTTTTATCAAAAACGATCGGATCTCTCACATCGGTATTGTAATCATTTACCATGATACTTACCGATCCCAATTTGAAATCGTCCGTTCCGCCGCCTGCCTGGAATGTTAAACGGTAATAACTGTAATACATGGGTGATACCGATTCTTCAAGCAGATAATAGTTAGATTGACCGGCTTCTTTCAGTGCGGATGTATCCGAACTTGTAGCTATAATTGTATAACTGTCACTTCTGTACATCTTTGCCTCCAGTTTCCATGAAGGAGGCATCGTGCTTGCATTGGAAGAATCGGTACTTATTGTAAAGGCCGCGGGTTTAACGCATTTTTCCGTTGCAAACTCAACCGAATAGTTTTCACCTGCATTCATGGCAGGGATAGTCACATTCGTCAGAGTCTTTGAGGAATCAAGATACCTGATCGCCCAATACGATTCCCAACTTCTCCATTGTCCGTATAACGTGATCGCTCTGTCTGTCACATCACTGTCGGTTAAAACCGCACAGTTTGAATACGACTTTCCGGTTCCCGCCTGATTCTCATTCCACGAACTAAAGAAATAGTCGCGAGAGTTTACATATTCATTTGATCTTGCCGGCAAAGATGCATTTGCTCTTAAAACATATATCGGATCGTTTATTCCCCAGCCGTCACCGTCATAGTTTTCTACAAGTGTAATGCTGTAACTTAAGCGGTTAAGAAGAGGTCTTTCCTGTCCCATTACCCATGCCGAAGAAGAATTAAGACCCCAGTTCGTAAATGTATTATTAACATTGAAAGCGGCCTTATCCCTGCCAAACAGATTAGTTTTGGTACAAGCCTCTTCTTCATGTCCTATCGGATCGAGCGAAGCGGTTGAACCTTCTTTAACATAGTAACTGTTACTTACGGTTCCACCCTTTGTGTTTCCGACTATTCCGCCGCCATACTTGGTTGCGGTGCCATATCCGTCAGGGGTCACCGCACCCGTATAATGATAGCAATATGTGATGCTTCCGCCATCATTATTGCCTGCGATACCACCCGCAAAACTGCTTTCGTTAGCTCCGCCGTAAGACTTGACGGAACCGATATTGCAACAGTTTGTTACCGTTGCCGTCGTAAGTATCGAATCAATCTCGGCATTTGCATTGTATCCGACGATACCTCCGACATAAGAAGAACTCATTCCTCCTCTTGCTTCCACGTCGCCGTAATATTCACAACCGTTTACAACGCCAGCGTCACTTCGACCGACGATTCCGCCTATGTACCCGTCAGTTCCGATAACCGAAGCATCATACACCGCCAGGTCCTTAACGGTTCCTCCAAGAATATAGCCGAACAATCCGGAATAAAGGCCGGAGTTCCCGGATACGGAAAGACCTTTAATATAATGTCCCTGTCCGTCAAATGTGCCCGAGAAAGGTCTTTGTTCCGAAATGCTATTCTTGTTTCCGATGGGAACCCAATCGGTTATCTCACTCAGATCAAGATCAGCATCAAGATATACGGTCGCACCTTTATAACTCTTTCCTTCATTAACTTCATCTCTGAAATATTCAAACTCGATCTCATTAGATATATGTATGTCAGCAGGAGGCGTATATACGTAACTTGTACTTGTAGTTACGGTAGACTTAACCACCGGAAGATCTGCTTCGCATCTTAAAATGGGAGCTTTGGAATTGTATACATTATCTTCCTGCCATATGTTGGCAAAATCGAATCCGTCCAGCACTGAAGGTTTCAATATATTGTTGTCAAGATCTACCCATTCGTATTTCCCGTCATTCGACTGAGACTCGGGGGCAAGTATTCTGTGACCTCCTACCAGTTTTATATCTGTCCCGGTTACGGCATAATTATAATTGAATACTGCCTCTTCCACATATTTTCCTGAAATTGCACCACATAATTGAGCATCCCCATATACGGAAGTATAATCAACTCCATATCCACTATCAGGTAAAGCGAAACAATAATTTCGATTAATTTGCGATGAAGCAGAAATACCTCCCACAACACCACCGATAACACTATACCCATTAATTCTTCCTCTGTTATAGCAGTTGATTACCGTTCCGTTAGTATGACCGGCGATACCACCGACATCACACCCTTCCGCGATGACAGAACACGCATCCGGGTCGCTGTTCCAGCTTCTGTTAGCACATTGTTCGATTGTTCCACCGGACTGTTGTCCGACTATTCCGCCAACATAAGCCAAACTGTCCGCGTCGTCTGTCCAATATCCTCCTCGGATGTTTCCCTCATTGCGACACTGCGATATAGTTCCAAAACAATTTCCGACTATTCCGCCTATTCGTATCTGCCCTTTGACAGTTCCTCTGTTAATACACAATTCTGTCCTGCAACTTGACCGGTTCATCTGGCCGACTATTCCGCCTACGCAGGTTCCGTATTCAATACTTGTTCCTACGGCAGCGAGATTATAGCATCCGGTTATACTCTTTTCCGCAAATCCGCATATTCCTCCCATTCCCCATATTTTATTCTTCTCGTCCGGATTGTTTGAATTGATCCTGGCTTTGTCGCTTGAATCAATTGACGCGTTTTCTCCGTTACTGCATCCAATAATATTTACGCCTGATGACCCGGCAATACCACCTATATACTTTACTCCGGTGACAGTTCCTTCATTTCGACAATTTTCAACAGATCCGCCTTCCACAGTACCTGCTATTCCACCGGTTCTTTCAATCTTTCCGACAACGGCACCATCGTTACTGCAATAAGATATTTTTTTCTCTGCGTAACCTGCCACACCACCTGTATATTTGTTATCACCAGTGACATTGCCTTTATTTATGCATGAGGTAATCTCTTTAAGTGCAGCACCTACCACACCGCCGACTTTTTCACCGGTACCCAATACAGCACCCTTGTTTTCACAATCGGTGACTGTACCGTTAGACAACCCTATAACACCACCGATGTTTTCTCCCGTACCGATCACATCACCGATGTTTTTACATGTATTGATAGGGCTTGAAGTATAATTTGCACTTCCTCCTACTATACCTCCGACATTTTGAGTTCCGCTAACCGCTCCACTCGAACTGCAACCACTGACAGCCGCACTTCCATTAAGGCGACCGGATATGCCTCCCGTAAAATATGTGCCCGTTATATCTCCACTGTTAATACTGCTTTCTATTCTACCGCCATCCTTTGCTCCGACTGTACCGCCGATCTGTTGATCACCCTGTACATTTCCGCTGTTTCTGCAACCAATGACATTGCCGTCAGAAGAACCGGCTATTCCGCCTGCGGCACATCCGGTAGTCGTTACATCAGCTTTATTGAGACACTTTGAAACGGATTTTCCGGCTCCGACTATACCTCCGACATGATCGCTCGTTGATGATACGGTCAAACCTTTATTTACACAGTCGGATATGTCTGTTTCGCTATATCCGACAACGCCTCCTACGGAGGTTTCTGTTCCGGAAACCTCTGAATAGTTGGTGCATTCGGAAATGGATCCCTCTTCCCAAAGATGTCCTGCTATTCCGCCGCTGTTTCCGGTTCCGGAAACAGCACCGCTGTTTTCGCATTTACATAATGTTCCCTTACAGGAACCTATAATGCCGCCTGTACCCCAATTCGACCCGGAAACTGCTCCGTAATTTGCGCAGTTTTCCAATGAGGTGCTCGGACCACTCTGACCGACAATACCACCGTTATCTTCTTTTATTCCGATCACGCTTGCATTGTTGGAACAATTTTTGACAGAACCATTTGTCAGATGTCCCACTACACCTCCGACGAAACTGTCCTGTCCTTGTATAGTGGCTGTACTTTCGTTAACGCAATCCGAAATCAAGTTACCAGAAGGTACTCCCATTTCGCTTCGGCCGGCGGTTCCAACTATTCCGCCAAGACGTTTTACTCCTGAAATCTGAGCGCTGTTCGAGCAATTAACAACAGAAGAATCGGCGATAAATCCTGCAATACCTCCCGTCGAAACGCTTCCTCCGCTTATCGAACCGGTGTTTATACTGTTATCCAACGACGCTATGTAAAGAGTGCCGACAATTCCGGCTACATTCTCTGCATTTCCGGAAATCGTCCCACTATTTGAGCAATCTGTTAACATATGCTCATACTGAAGGCCGGCTATGCCGGCGATATCATTTCCGTTTCCCGTTATAACACCGGTATTTGTACAATCTGAAATATTTGAGCCTGACGTTCCGGCTATTCCGCCGACATATTGAGCCTCACCCGTTATCGCACCGCTGTTTTGACAATTTTTGATATGCTCAATATCAGATTTTCCTATGATTCCTCCGGTGTTTTCACCATCACAGGATACATTACCGCTATTTACACAATACGATATTGTCCCCTGCATAATTCCACCATCTGATGGAATGATGCCCGCTATACCACCCGCATAATCGTTGCTTCCGTTTACTT
>JAEEGG010016345.1_pt1 | contig 15419 bp, 10 predicted proteins | sample 9134161 | NCBI WGS metagenome assembly JAEEGG01 (sample SAMN16246543, study PRJNA631951) | gut metagenome | biome: gut microbiome; feature: rumen; material: CR-attached | host: Bos | place: Iran: Karaj | collected 2018-10
CTTCGATGCTCACGTTCTTGCCGACGATCTTGACGTTCCCGTTCGGAGCTGAGAGGGTGATGCCGGTAAAGGCGCTAAGCGTCACGTTGCCCATGGGCGACTCTATCGCCACAGAGCGAGAGTCGCTCGACATGTTGATTCTATACATGCCGTATCTGTCGCTGATGGTCATACCTCCCGTCAGGCTCCTTTGGTCCATATTGTCCTTCAGGTCTGGCGGATAGGCATAAGTGGGGATAAAGCTCCTCACCAGCTTATACATCGGCGAGAAGCTCTGGTAGAAGCTGCTGCCGTCGATACCGTCGTTAAACGTGATATTATGGCCGTTTTTCGACGTGATGCCTCGGTCAGGCAGATAGCTCCACGACTCGTTGCTGCGCGGCGAGAGCAGGAACCCCGACACGTACGGGCGCTCAATGTTGCCCTCCTCGAAACTCACTATCACCTCGTCGCCCTTCTCCGGCTTGAACTTCACGCCGCCCGCATCAGTGGCGAAAGGCAGGGACACGCGCACCCACGGCGAGGCATCGTCGCCCTTCTTCTGCCAGGCAAACTTCAGGCGCACGCGCCCGATCTTCATCGGATCGAGATTAGCTTCCACAAACGCCAGCTGCGGCTGCGAATCGCGGATCACCGTGTCGGGCAGGGCCGGAGGAATGGGCGCATCGCCATACAGCTTGACGCCTATCACCTGCTGGCTCTCCACGTAGGTCGGCTCCACCCTTTCCGTCGTCTTATCCGACTTGTAGACCAGATCACACGCGCCTTTCACGCCGATCACCACGTATGGCGTGCCATCGACCTTGATCTTGTCACCGATGCGCAGGTCCTGGGTCTTCTGACCGAACTCCAGATACACGGCATTCTCGCCCACTTTCTTTTCCGCCTCGCGCACCAAGGCATAGAACGCACCGTTCATGTTCACCTCCTTATCCCCGAGGCCGCACTTCGCCTTATGGTCCACAGCAGTACCGAACTGCCTCAGCTTATCCCCGTTCTTCTGTTCCTCCTTCCCATCCCAAGCTTTAAGGTTCACGTCCTCATACTTACTTTCCTGGTTCACCATCGAAATCCACGCCTTTGCAGATTTGAACGCACCAGTCACGATGATATTGGCCGCAATCTTTGCCAGCGACGTACCCTCTAAGCACAAGCTCAAGGCAAGCAGAATGTTCCTGCTCAAAAAGTCTATCTGTTCATCGAACGAGGTGTAGTTCTTATTTATGTCGCTCAGATAGTCGTCGTAGGTCAGCGGGTTGCTGTAGGGTCTGTCCCCCGGCTCAGGCCGGTCTTTCAGATAGTCGTACGTGTAGTCGGTAGTCTTCAGCCCCTCGCTCGCAATCGTCTCGTAATAGCGCTCCGAGGCCAGTCGCGCATAGTCTGGATCATTGTCCGTGGCCTTGTCGTTCATCGTCATGCCTAAGTGCAGCTTACCATCCTCATGATAGAGGAACTCTCCGCAACGGTTGGCCGTACGCCGCAAGAAGTCGTAGAAGCTCTCGTTATACTGCACCAGATAGGGCTGAATGAATTCCCCCTTGTCGTATGTCACCACCTGGAGGTCGCGGCAGCACATGAACTTGAACGGCAGCCCGCTCATCTCCCCGCCGAACACCTCTTCGCCCAGTTTCCTGCCTGTCCAGGCCTTCGAGTACTTGTCCATCGTCAACACCTTGTCGTGGCTGCAGATGGTCAGTTCCAGCTTCACGCTGCTCCCGCTGGACACAGTCCTGAACACAGGCCGCACCCCGTATACGAAATAGTTTTCTGCCACCGTTTTGCCGTCGACCGTCAACTTCGCTCTCTTCTGATAGAAGGCATCCGTCAGCTTGTCCACGTTCAAGCCTGTGCCCCCGACGTTCAGCGTCGCCACGATCTCTGCCGGGCGGTAGATGCCCTTGTCGTACGACAATTTCTCCAAACTCACCTTCCACCCGCTCATATCCAGGTCTTGCTGGAAACGGATCTCATTACTCTCGATGCTTAATACATACTTATTATTATCCATAGCTGTTCAATTTTTCACTTTTCACTTCTCACTTTTCACTTATTTATCTCCAGCAACTCATCCTTCATCTGCCCCTTATAGGTGATGGAGCTCACGAAGAGCTTCACACGGATGAGCATCTGACTGCTCTCCTTGTCTTGGCTGTCGGTGGAGAAATCATCCTCCACGTCTATCAGGTAGCCGTTGACGATGAGCACGTTTTCGTAACTCTTCAGTCGCTGCTGCTCGTTAAACGAGGCATTGAAGAGGAACGTGTATCCGGCTGGTTCGTTATCCATCAGCCGCTTATGATAGAGCACACCCTCTTCAGGCTGCACCAGCCTCACCGTGAACGTCATCACCATCGGGTTGGTCTGTCCGTAGGGGATACCCACATCATTACGGCTGCGCTCGCAACGGTAGTTGAAAAACTGGATGGTGCTGCACTTCTCTTTCTGCACAGCATTCTGGCCTTGCTCCTGCATATCGTCAGGGAAAAGCACCGCCTTCAAATTATTAGACATCAAATTCTGTTTCATTTCACCTTTTCACTTATTATGTTTTTTTTGCCACAGATTTCACAGATTCTCACAGATAAAGAGATTCACACAGATGGAATTTCTTTTTTTGACACGGATTTTATGGATTTTATGGAGAGCTGCGCAGCCATCCTTATAATCCATAAAATCCGTGTTAAATAAATCAATCATCCTTGTCTCTATGATAATCATATCTTCTGTGTTAATCCGTGTTCATCCGTGGCTCTTCTCATTTCTCATAGGGGTTTTGGAAGGTGGCCCCTTCGAACGTCACTTTATCAGCCACGATAGAGAGTTTCACCGTCCGGCGCAGATGCTTGTCGATATGGTAATCCTCCTCGATGGCAAAACAGTAGGCATCTTCAAACGTCAGGTCGCTGTCGCTCTGTTTCGCATTGCCCAAACCGTTAGTCAGGTCGAATGATACTTTTCCACTGAGCGGATCGCCGCTGATATACCAATTGTAGAGAGAGACATCATTCATGCCCGGAGCCACCAGCGTGATGTCGATACGCTCGCAGCAGGCATCAGTGTCGGGACGGCTGTTGCCCGTATGCCGACTGAAATGACAATGCAGATTCACCACATTGTATTGCTTCGTGTAGATCTGGCTTTCATTGTTCCCGATCTGTAACATTGCCTGTACTTCCATATATTTTCACCTTATTCACTTTTTAGTAATATTCTGTGTGCAAAGATACAACTATTTTGTGAAATTACACATAAAATTTCCCGAAAAATTTCACGTAATACTATAGACAAAAACAGAAAAGATGGACAAATCGCGAAAAATCCTCGCAAATTTGTCCATCCACCCTAAACCTTAACTATTTATTTATTCTTTTTCCGTTGGCTCTACTTTGGTGCTACTGCGGAGCTTGAGGTAGTAGCCTCCGATGCCATTGACGGCACCGTGCGGCCATTTCAGCTTCTTCAAGATGGTACCCAGACTCTTCAGACTTGGGATATCGCTGGAGCGGAGGTGCTTCTCAAGTTCCTTCTGCACATCCTTCACCTGCCAGAGGTACTGACGCTTTCGTTCCGATGTGGGAGCGAATATCGCGGGCAGCAGCTGTTCGACGGGCTGCACGTCCTGATAGAGTTTGTTATGCTGCTGGATCTCACGCTCGTCGTCGCTGGTGAACCAGTAGATGCAGTCTGGGTCGCGCAGCTCAGCGACGGCCTGAGCGAACATCTGCTTGTAGGGAATGCGCCCGCTCATATCCACCTTGCCCGTCACCTCGACGCAGAGATATCGACGGGTACCGTCGCCTGAGGGCAGAGGCATCACGTCGTTCGTCGTGGCGATGAACGAACAGAGACGGGGCGTCAGTGTGTACTGTTCCGAGCGCATCCGCCGCGTCTGCACGTCCTTCTCCGTCAGCAGCCGTTTGATCTTCGCCTGTTCGCCCTGTGTCTTGGAGTCGTACTCGTCGATGTTCACGAGCCACATACGGCCCAGAACGCGCTCCACCTGCTCGGCATTATCCATCTTGATGTCCTTCATATAGTACTCCCGCATCGACTTGGGCAAGATGTGGTTGCAAAACTGCGTCTTCAGATAGCCCTGTTCGCCGATGAGCATCGGCACCATCGAGTTGCCGTAGTCGCGGTTGATGTCCAAGGCCTGAGCCACCATCGCGAGGAACCAGCGGTGGAAGTATTTGGGCCAGTGCTCATAGCTCGTGGGCAGACGGCGGGCGAAGTCCTCGATGTAGTCGTGCTTCCGATCCCACGTGCCGCAGCCAGCGAGGAACTCGTGGATGGGATTGTAGTCCTCGACGTGTGCCGACTCAATATAAGTGCGCATATCGTTCATCCAACTCTCGCCGCCCTCCTTCATCTCCTCGACGACGATACTCTTCAGCTGACGGTCCGTGAGCGGTTCCCAAGGCTTGAAAATCAGGTCGTTACGACGGAACTCGACAACCTGCTTCACCACGTTGAAGCGCAGCTGATAGCGTCGAGACAGGAACTCCTCGATGCTCCGTATGATACGCTCCTTTTCGTTCATCTGCGACTGCGGCCTGCCCTTGAAAGGCTTCTTGAAGGCCGAGCGGAACACCTTGCGGATCACATCGTCGCCAATCTGGCGGAAACGGCTCTTCCATTGGGTGCGCTTCACGCAACCCTCCTCCGACAGCTGAGCCTTGGCGCAATAGTCAGCCAGCAGCGACAGGCAGTGCTTCGCGTCTTCCCCACCCTCGTCGATGGCCTTCTGCACGCAGGTTTCATACTCCAGTTCCAGACGCTCACGGGTGTTATATTCCGGATACCACACCACCTCGCCGTCGTCTTCCACCTGCGTACCCTCATAGGCCTTCAGCGGATCGTCATTCTTCCTGACGACGGGAATCGCCTGAGCCTCAGCATGATAGAATAGCTGCGGGTCATAGCTCATGCGACAGCCTCTAGTTAGCGTCAGCTCCCGCACGAGGAAGTCGCAGCCCGTCAGCGCCTGATAGACGTTGAAGGCGCTATGCTCTGCATCCTTCATGAAGGCGAGATAGTCGTCGGCATCCTTGGCCTTGCAGTCACAGCGCACGACGACCTTCAGCGTCACGCCGCTCACGCCGGCGAAGGCCAGCAGCGTGTATGGTATCTGAGAGACCATCCGCTTCATCTCCATCACTTGCCGATGCCCTTCCGGACAGTAAATGTTGAGCAGCAGGAGTCCCGTCATCGTCTTGACATCATCGAACCCTCCGCGTCCGAAGGTCGCGCCGAAGATGAGGTAAGGCAGGGCATCGGTGCCCATGAGGTGGTAGCGCGGGGCACCCTTTTCCATCTCAAGGCGCGAGGCCATCGCATTGCGGGCAATCCTGTCGGCTGCAGGTTTGGTGGTTTCTGAGCTCATCCGTTCAATGACGGCTTCAAGATCTGTAGTGACGGGCAACTGGGGCTCGCCGAGCTTGGTCTTAACTTTTGTAATCTTCATATCGTTGGCTATTTTAGTTGCAAAGGTACAAATAAATATCGTGAAATGCAAGCTTTTTGGCAAGAAAATACCTCCTATAGTTTGTTCTGATAGGGATTAATGGGGATGGAAAGGCTACAAAACGGTGTAAACAGCCTTATAAACAGGGAGTTACAAGGCACTTTACAACCTTACGGCTGCAGCCAAAAGACCTTGCGGCTATAGCCAAAAGGCTTTACGGCTATAGCCAAAATGAAATCAAGGAAATTTTCGGTAGTACTATAGTAGTACCATAGTAGGTCTATTTTTAGCAATAGACCTACCAATATCTATCTGATTATCAGAAAGATAATGCAAAAAGTAGTTCTAATAGTACTATTTTCTCAGAGTTCTGTGTATATATACTCCTGTCCGCGCTTGGTTTTCAACAGTCGCGGGTTCTCGCCTTGGCACCAGGCATCGAGCTGCTTGCGGGCAGAGTAATAGGTGATGCCGGCGGAATAGGCGAAGCTGCGGGTTGTGACGTAGCCGTTATAGCGTTTCAGGTTCTCCTGCAAGGCTTTGTTCATATGGCTTTCGTCCGCCATCAGCTGCTGTACGTTGGGATTGTTGACGCGACGGAAACCGTCGAGCCAGGAGAGTACCGACTTCTCGAACTCTTTCACCGACTTATACTCGATACCCTCGAACTGTACGTCGTAGGTCTTCACCTCGTCAGGATCGGTGAGTTCGCGCTTCAGACCGATCTTCGGGGCGAAGGATCCGATGAGCGTCTCTATCCGGTAGCCCTCAGAGAGGTAGTAGCCCGTGGCTTGGATAAAGGCTCGGAAGGCGCGCGTCAGCTCACCGGATCTGAGGGCATAGTGTTGGGCACAATAATCGTCCAGCTGCTCCATCGTGATCTTCTGGTTGCTTCGCGGGCGAACATATAATATATTACGTCCGTCCTTCGTCTTCTTCGGCGAGGGATGGATCTCAAAGGGCATTCCGTCAGTCTTACGTGGCATAGTCTTCAATCTTTTAATCTGCTGCAAAAGTAAGAAGAATTCGCGAAATATCCAAACAAATCAAGCATTCTTCTCGCTTGGGGCACAAAAAAGCGGCAGTTATGACAAATTTGCCACAACTGCCGTATACATAGGGTCACGAACGTTCGTGACTACTTCTTCTTGTTCACAAGCCTCTTTAATTATTTTACTTCACTTCCCAGATGTCGTTGGTTTCGAGGAGCTCCGTGAAGTTATGATACTTCTTCTGGGCAGAAACCTCTTCGAGCTGGGCGTAGACGGCCTCGTTGTATGTAGGAGCCTCCACATCGCGGATCACACCGAGGGCGATGGGGAAACCATCCTCTGGCGTCATCATCGCGAGCTTCAGCTGCAGGGTGTTATCCTCGCAATGAGCATCGTGAACAAGTACGTCGTCGAGGGTGTAGCCGTCCTTGCCGATCTCCACCACCTTCAGACCGAAGCCCTGCTGTACGAGTCCGAACTCATTGTTCTCACCGAAGACGAGCTTCTCACCGTGACGCACGTAGATGGCGTTCTTCTTACGGCCCTCGTTGTTGTAGACGATGTCGTGACAGTGGTCGTTGAAGATGACGCAATTCTGCAGAACCTCCGTCACCGAAGCGCCCTTGTGCTCATAGGCAGCCTTCAGCACCTCGACCGTTCCCTTGGCATCGGTAGCGACGCAACGGGCAAAGAAGTGTCCGCGGGCACCGAAGCAGAGCTCGGCAGGACGGAAGGGATCCTCGACCGTTCCGTAAGGACTCGACTTCGAGACGAAACCACGGGGAGAGGTGGGTGAGTACTGACCCTTCGTCAGACCGTAGATGCGGTTGTTGAGCAGGATCATGTTGAGGTCGATGTTACGGCGGTTGGCGTGGATGAAGTGGTTACCACCGATAGCCAGACCGTCGCCGTCGCCAGACACCTGCCAGACGGTGAGGTTAGGGTTAGCGACCTTCGCACCGGTGGCGATGGCAGCGGCACGACCGTGGATGGTATTCATACCATAGGTGGCCATATAGTGCGGCAGACGGCTGCTACAGCCGATACCGCTGATGACTGCGACGTTCTCAGGGGCTACGCCGATCTCGGCCATAGCCTTATGGAGTGATGCCAGGAAGAAGTGGTCACCACAACCCGGGCACCAACGCGGCTGGCCTTTCTTGAAATCTTGTGCTGTATAACTCATACTATTTATTTTTTCTGAAACGAATACGCACGAATTAATCCTAATTTATATAATAATTATTTATTCGTGGATAAAATTATTCATATTATTCACATTCGTTTCCCAATAATTATTTTTTAATTATTTCTTCGAATGCGTTGACGAGTTCTTCGACGACGAAGGGCTGGCCCTTGACCTGGTTGAACTGGTAGGGAACGAAATTGTCGACCTTCATGCGGAGGTAGGCAGCAAGCTGACCCATGTTCTGTTCGGCGACCACCACCTTATTATATTTATTAAGGACGGCAGCCGTGTTCTTGGGCAGCGGGTTCAGATACTTGAAGTGCGTCTGAGCCACCTTGTAACCCTTCGCACGCAGTTCGTCCATCGCCGAGTGCAGATGGCCGTAGGTAGAGCCGAAGCCCACAATCAGCAGGTCTGCATCAGCATCACCGTCGACCTCAAGGTCGGGCACCTGGATATTCGCAATCTTCTGCTGGCGCAGACGCGTCATCAGGTCGTGATTCTCAGGATTGGTGGAGATAGCACCCGTGTTCGAGTCTTTCTCCAGTCCGCCGAGGATGTGGGCGAAACCCTCACGACCAGGCACAGCCCAGTAGCGAGTACCGTTCTCAGCACGCATATAGGGAGTCCATTTGCCTTTCAGTTCCTCGGGAACATAGGGAGGATTGATGGGGTCAAGCTTAGCCATCTCAGGGAGTTTGAAGGCACCGGAACCGTTGGCCACGAAGGCATCAGTGAGCAGCACGACGGGCGTCATGTGCTCCAGGGCAATCTTACAAGCCTGGTAGGCAGCATCGAAACAGTCCGTAGGACTAGTGGCTGCCATCACCGGCATCGGACTTTCACCGTTACGACCGAAGAGCGCCTGCAGGAGGTCAGTCTGCTCCGACTTCGTGGGAAGACCGGTAGCAGGACCGCCGCGCTGCACGTCGAGTACCACGAGCGGCAACTCCATAATCACAGCGAGGTTCATGGCCTCAGACTTCAGACAGATGCCAGGACCTGAGGTAGAGGTCACACCCAGTGCACCGGCGAACGAAGCACCGAGGGCTGACGAACAACCGGCAATCTCATCCTCACACTGTACGGTGATGACACCGCACGACTTGTGCTTCGACAGCTCGTGGAGCACGTCGGTAGCAGGCGTGATGGGGTATGAACCGAGGTAGAGCTTCAGGCCTGCCTTCTCGGCAGCGGCAATGAAACCGTAAGCCGTAGCCTTATTACCCGTGATGTCCATATAGCGTCCGGGTTCTTTGGTCTTCGACTCCACACGATAGACGTTAACGGTCGAAGAGTGGGTGTTGTGTCCGTAGTCGTAACCAGCCTGAATCACCTTGATGTTGGCCTCAGCGATGGCGGGCTTCTTGGCGAACTTGTCCTTCAGGAAGTTGGCCACGAGGTTCAGGTCACGGTCGAAAAGCCAGCAGACGAGTCCGAGAGCAAACATATTGCGGCACTTCATCATCGCCTTCATATCCATACCTGAGTCAGCCAGGCAGTCCTTCACCATCGTGGTGAGTGGACACTGGATGACGCGATCCGGGTCGATGCCCATTTCGCCGAGATAATCCTCTGTCTTAAACTGTGCCTTCTCCAGATCCTTCGGTCCGAACGAGTCGGTGTCGATGATGATCGTCGCACCCGGCTTGGCGTAGCGGTACTGCGTCTTCAGGGCTGCGGCGTTCATCGCCACAAGCACGTCGCACTTGTCGCCAGGGGTGTAGACCTTACCGGCACCGATGTGCACCTGGAAACCTGAGACACCCGTCAGCGAACCTTGCGGGGCGCGGATGTCTGCGGGATAGTCTGGGAATGTGGAAATGCCGTTACCAACGGTGGCACTGACCGTAGAGAAGATGTTGCCGGCGAGCTGCATACCGTCGCCGGAGTCACCTGAGAAGCGGACCACAACCTGATCCAGCTCCTTCACTTCTAATTGTTCTGCCATATTTATTTGGTTTATTACTAACTAATTCTCTCAAAATGCGCTGCAAAATTATGCAATTTTAGCGAAATAGCCAAAGGAATAATACAAAAAGTGAATAATTTACCACGAATTACGTCTATTAACGAATAAAAATGCAGAATTCAGTATTTATAACCACGAATTACACAATTTTAATATACTACCACGAATTACACGAATTTCACGAATTTTTAATTGCGTTATTTCTTGCGCAGCTAATTCGTGAAATTCGTGAACTCGGCTCTGCCGCTTATTCGAGCAAAGCGAGTCTTAAGAATTCACTGTCGAAAAATCTTAGTACGTGAACGAGGAGCCGCCGAGGAACTCACGGAGGAGCGAGGTGGGCGGGATCTGCGTGTCGGGGATGGGGCGGATGTAACGCAGGAACTTCAGCAGACGATAGGCCTCAGCGTATTCGGGACAGTTCTCCGGCACCTGTTCGAGCAAAGGCTCTGCCTGACTCTTGATGACTGCCAGTTCGAAGAGCATCGCGGTGTTGAACATCGCGTCGGCATTCTCCTGGAAGGGGAATATCCACTTGTTCTCACCGGCACGGACCGAAGGCCAGCGGCGGATGGTTTCCTGAGCTGAGACCGCCCGATATTTATGGTCGCGGATGATACGGCGCAGCAGACGATTGTCGGTGGTGGGCACATAGTTGTGGTTGTCGAGCAGGATGGTGGTCAGGGCCGAGGCATAGACACGGAAGATCTGTTCGTTGGGAATCTCAGAGGTCAACTCCGGGTTCAGCGCGTGGATACCCTCCACCACCAGTATCTCTTTCTCCTTCAGTCTCAGCCGCTTGCCACTCTTCTGGCTGGTGCCCGTGGGAAAGTCGTAACGCGGCAGTTCCACCTCGTCGCCACGGAAGAGGGCCGAGAGCTGTTCGTTCAACAGCGGCAGGTTCAGGGCGTGCAGGTTCTCAAAGTCGTAGTCGCCCTTCTCGTCAAGCGGTGTCTTGTCGCGATCGAGGAAATAGTCGTCGAGTGAGATACCTACGGGTTTGATGCCGTTGACGGCGAGCTGCACAGAGAGACGCTTGCAGGTCGTCGTCTTTCCTGATGACGACGGTCCGGCAATCAGCACCAGCTTAATCCCCTTCTTACGGGCTATCTCGTCGGCTATCTGCCCGATCTTCTTCTCCTGGAGGGCCTCCGACACCTGGATCAACTGCGACGAATGGCCCTTGCTGATTACCTCGTTCAGGTCGCCGATGGTGCGCAGATTGATGATGTCCTGCCACTGATGGTGCTCTTTGAAGATGCCGAACATCTTGTCCTGATGTACCAGTTCGCCCAGTTCGTTGGGATGCTCCCTTGAGGGCAGACGCAACAGTAGACCGTCGTAATACTTCTCCAGCCCGAAGAGATACAGCTGCGAGGTGTTCGTCAGCAACGAGCCATAGTAGTAGTCCACATAGCCGTCGATATCATAATAGGTGGTATAGAGGGTGCCGATGCTCTTCAACAGTTTCACCTTCGAACGGTTGTGCAGGCTGTCAAAGAGTTCGATGGCCTCCTGGGTGGTCGTCTCGTGCCGATGGATGGGCATCGCAGCGTCGATAATCTCCTGCATACGGCGGCGGATAGCGCCCGCATCGTCGAGGGTGACAGGACGCCCGATATTGAGATTCACGTAATAGCCGTTGGAAACAGGAATATCGATAGCCACCTTACAGGGATCAAAGAGTTCGTGGGCGGCCTTGCAGAGCACGAAGAAGAGTGATCTGGTATAGGCTCTGTTGCCGCTGGACGAGGTGACATCCAGAAATTCCACCTGCTTCTGCTTATACACCCGGAAGTGCATGCCTTCCACCTTGTTATTCACATGTGCCGAGATGGGGCCGTACTTCATCTGGAGCCCTGACTGCTGATACACTTCCTCGAGGTTTGCACCTAAGGGCACCTCCACCGTCTTGCCGTTGTTAAGGACAAGGATCTTGATCGTCTTTTCCATAAAACGTATCCCTTCTTTTGTACTGTCTTTATCAGGTTAGTTCTGAGGCTTCATCTTCTTCGTGAAGACTTGCTCACCAGAATAAACCAGCCAACCATGATCATCAAACTTACGCAGTTTCAACGGGCCTACCAGATTGTCGTCGCCGCTGGACTCCACATACAGCTTGGCACATAAATAACCGTCTTCGGTAGTGTACATATCCGACTGCTCTACGATCGTCACCTGATACGGCTTCGTGGGCTCGTACCGATTGTCGGGTGACGAACCTGCGAAATAGCTGCGCAAACCGTTGGATACGGGAAAGCCATTGATGTCGTTGTCAAGGAGATGCTGCACGATATCCTGCATCACGACATTGCTCACTTTCAATATATTGTCCTCACCAACAGTAGCAGTATGGGTTCTCAGATAGTTGATCATATTCCAAGCATCGGCACTGTTGTCCGTCATACGGTTCAAGCAGCAGATGAAGAGAGCGGTCACGAAATGGGGCGATTTGAAATACTCACGGTTGTTCACCTCCAGCGTCTTCAGTTCCTCGATGTTCCGAGGCAGGGCATTGAAGGTATAGGTGATGTATCTCTTGCCATTAATCTCTCTGGAAAAGCCTTCCGTGGAGACGGTGATGAACTGCACTGGCAGGTTATAGGCCGTAACCTTCTCTATGGCCAGGCTGCCGTCGGTCTTGGCGATGGCAAACCGGGTGCGTTCCTTCGGATCAGGACTTGTTCCTATATAATAATAGTATTCGTAAGCGGGCTCGCCGCTGAGGTTGCTATCCGTGAAAGGCAGCGAGTACTTGAAGTCGAGGTAATTGTAGGCCGGATTGAAGAAGGTATAATTATCAGCTGCATACTTTTTCACCTCTAACAGATTCTCTGTGAAATGTACGCGGAAATAAGGCACACTTCCCAGATCGGGTGCCGGCTCTGCTTGCGGGATTATTTGTTCCGGCTCGGGCTCAATTGTAATAGGCTCAGGAATAATTTCCTCGGGTTCTGGAACAGGTCTATTGTACGGCGGGTTTATAGTTCCCGGCAATGGCTCTATTGGCCAAACCTCAACCTGCCGATCGTCCGGATCCTGAGGGTCAATAGGATCGTCCGGGTCCGGATCCCGCGGGTTTTCAGGGTCTTCAGGATCTTCCGGATCTACAGTCCCCGGATCGGGATCCCGTGGATTTTCAGGGTCTTCCCGGCCTACGGTTCCCTGATCGTCGTCCTGTTCAACTGTTCCCGGGACATCGTCCGAGGTCGACGTCAACAGGCCTGGCACCAACAAGCCTCTCACACCGACGACAGGTGTTTTAACGATCATCACGGCAGCTACCAAGTCTGCCACATCCACCTTGCCATCGCCATTGATATCGGCACGGGCAAAATCAAAGTTATCTGACTCATTGCCAAGGATATAAGCGACAGTCTCTTTTACATCGTCATCGTTGACAAGGCCGTCACCATCGGCATCGCCCTTGACGACGACGAGACTGTTTTTCTCAAAGGTCACATTCAAAACACCTGATGCGCCTTGTCCTTGACTGACAATGACTTCAAATGCTTCCTTTTCGTTCACATTGGCAAGCTTCTTTACGCGAGACATCTCAATATATTGTCCCAGGTCAGTCTTTAACCACCATACTTGCTTATTAGCATTTTGGGCCATAAGGCTACATGGCATTGCCAACAACCCCATCAGGATCGCAGCAAGCACTCTTTGATGTTTCTTTTCAATTGTTCTCATGTCGCTTAATATTTACGTTTTATGGCGCAAAGATACATTTTTTTTTCATATTAAACAAGAATTATAAGGATTATATGGATAATTTAGCGGCTTTTTTAAAAAAAAATCCCATTAATCTTTATAATCCGTGTATTTTTTCTTATCTTTGTAGCCGAATTCGAATCAAAAGATATCGTTTATGCTCGTAATTTTCAAACTCCTTGGTTCCCTCGCCCTGCTGATGTTCGGTATGAAATCGATGAGTGAGGCGCTCCAGAAGATGGCGGGACCGCAGTTGCGTCACGTCCTCGGAGCAATGACCACCAACCGCTTTACGGGAATGTTGACAGGTATGCTGGTGACGGCATCCGTCCAGTCTTCAACCGCTACGACGGTGATGACCGTTTCGTTCGTCAATGCGGGCTTGCTCACGCTGGCCCAGGCCATCTCGGTCATCATGGGAGCCAACATCGGTACCACGCTGACGGCGTGGATCATGTCGGCTGGTATGTCATTCGACATCACTAGTGCCGTCTATCCTGCCTTTTTCATCGGCATCATCCTGATCTATCTGAAGAGATACCGCTATATCGGTGATTTCCTCTTCGGTCTGTCGTTCCTGCTCTTGGGACTGGGAACGCTCCGAATGACGGGCACGGAGATGAATCTCGGTGAGAACCAGGCATTGCTCGACTTCTTCGCCTCGTTCGATCCCACCTCGTTCGTCACCACGCTGATCTTCCTTCTGTTGGGAGGTATTATGACCTTCTGCGTACAGTCGTCGGCAGCCGTGATGGCCATCACGATGATCCTCTGCTCCAGCGGTGCGCTGCCCATCTATCAGGGTATTGCGCTGGTGATGGGTGAGAACATCGGAACGACGGTCACCTCTAACCTCGCAGCTCTCTCAGCCAACACTCAAGCCCGTCGGGCAGCCCTCTCACACATGTTCTTCAACTTCTTCGGTGTCATTTGGATCCTGTTCGTGTTCCGTCCCTTCATCGACGCTGTCTGCGGACTCGTGGGCTATGATGTCACAATGGTCAAGGGAACGGTGGAGTCCAGCGTGTTCCTGGCCAATGCCGCCAAGCTGAGTTTCGTGCTGGCAGCCTTCCACACCTGCTTCAACGTAGCCAACACGTTCATCCTCATCTGGTTCATCCCGCAGATTGAGAAACTTGTCTGCTGGGCCATCAAACCTAAGAACGTGGACGAGGAAGACGAGTTCCGTCTGCACTTTATTACTGCCGGCTTCATGAAGACCCCAGAGCTCTCCGTGCTCGAAGCCCAGAAGGAGATCCGTTCTTTCTCAGAGCGTATGCAGCGTATGTTCGGGATGGTGCAGGATCTGCTGAACCTCTCCAGCAGTAGCTCCAACAAAAAGGACAACAAGGAAGACGAGTTCAACAAGCTCTACTCCCGCATCGAGAAGTACGAGAGCATCAGCGACAATATGGAACTGGAGATCGCCAAATACCTCGAGAACGTCAGCGATGCCCATCTCTCCGACGACACGAAGGGCAAGATCCGTGCGATGCTGCGTGAAGTGAGTGAGCTGGAGTCTATCGGCGATGCTTGCTACAACATGGCCCGCACCATCTCCCGTAAGTACAACGGCAAGCAGGATCACTTCAACGACAAACAGTACAGCCACATCCACCAGATGATGGGTCTGACAGACAACTCGCTCACGGAGATGAACAAACTGATGGGCGGCCGTAAGGAGGGCTACGACGTGAACCGCACCTTCAACATCGAGCACGAAATCAACAACTTCCGCAACCAGTTGAAGGCGCAGAACATCACCGACATCAACAACCACGAATATACCTATGCCGTCGGCACCATTTACATGGACCTCATCAACGAGTGCGAGAAACTCGGCGACTATGTAGTCAACGTTGTCGAGGCCCGTATGGGAATCAGATAAAGGTAAAAAGGTAAAAAAGTAAAAAGGTAAAAAAGTTCCCGAATCATTTGGCGGTTCGGGAACTTTTGTATACCTTTGCAGCCGATTTCAAGGGGTGTCCGCGGTTGCGGGCTGAGATGATACCCTCTAACCTGATCCGGATCATACCGGCGTAGGGATGGAACACAGGATTTATCAACAGTAGAATTCCCCCTTTA
>JAEEGG010016346.1_pt1 | contig 15419 bp, 10 predicted proteins | sample 9134161 | NCBI WGS metagenome assembly JAEEGG01 (sample SAMN16246543, study PRJNA631951) | gut metagenome | biome: gut microbiome; feature: rumen; material: CR-attached | host: Bos | place: Iran: Karaj | collected 2018-10
CGGCAGGCAGACATCCTCCGTCACGCCCGGATAGACGGTGGATTCGAACACGACGATGCTGCCCTTCCGCAGGTTGCGGCCGAGGATGCGGGACGCGCCTTCCACGGGTGTCAAATCTGGCGTGTGGTCGTCGTACACGGGCGTCGGAACGGCGACGATGTGGAACGACGCCTCCTTCAGCTTCTTCTCGTCCGCCGTGAAGGCGACCGTCGTCTTCTTGATGACGTCGTTGCCGACTTCGTTTGTCGGGTCGATGCCGGACTTGTACAGCTCGATCTTCTTCTTGTTCAGATCAAAGCCGACGACCTTGATCTTCTTCGCGAACGCCACGGCGATCGGCATGCCGACATAACCAAGACCGACCAATGACAGTTTAGCGGTACCTTTGACCAGAGATTCATAGATGTTCATGTTTGTGCTCCACATTCAACAACATGTTTATTATAATGAATTGCCTTCTTTATTAATATAAGGTTTTATCGACGTTTGTGCAAGAAGGAAGAAGCAAAAGTGGTCAGTGGTTGGGAGGGCTACGCTCCAGCGCGGCCGAAAAAGGACAAAAGGGACGAAAGGGACAGAAACGACAAGAAGTTTTAGCTCCATAAGCCATAAGCAATGTGCCATAAGCACTGCCGAAGGCAGTTTTAGAGCCATAAGCACCGCCGAAGGCGGTCAGGACTTTCATCTTTTGTTCATGTCTATGGAGTGGCTTGTATGGCGGCAACGATTATATTATTAGGCATGAACGCACAAGGAGCATCCATGATTACATTGTCCCAAAGGCCGGCCACCGGCGAACGACTCGTCAAATACAGCGGCGAATGCCTGAAACTCAGCCTGACATTAAGCGAAAAGATGGAAGGCACGGCATTCGTTCGGACCAATCTATGCCGCGGTGGCTTGCGGCGGCGTGAAGTCATTGAGCAAGTGGAACATGGGAAAGCGCGATTCGGTCGTGACTGGCATGACATTTCCATGCCGGAAACCATGCAGGGCACATATTCACTGACATTGCCGCTGTGTGAAGTCGGCATGTTTGAATTCAAATGCTTCTTCCTTCCGAAAGGCGAGCAGGAGCCGATTTGGGTTCGCGGCGAAAACAGCCGCGTGAAAGTGGAGCCTGCCGTCACAGCGTCGAACAACACGATCTACAACGCATTCGTGCGGCAATTCGGCCCAAACATGTCTGGTGGCGCATGGACGGCAGAGCATCATGCGGCAGAGCAACTGTTGGACGGAAAAGACTACACGGTCATTCCGCCGTCGGGCAAATTCCGCGATTTGCAAAAGCATTTGCCGTTCATCATGAAGGACTTAGGCTTTCGCATCGTGCAGTTGCTGCCTATCCATCCCGTTCCCGCGACGTTTGCGCGAATGGGCCGTTTCGGCAGTCCGTTCGCGCCGCTCGACTTCTCGACGGTTGATTCCGGCATGGCAGAATTCGACAAACGGACGACGCCATTGGAGCAGTTCCGCGAACTGCTTGACGCTGTCCATTCGAAGCGCGGCATGGTGTTGATCGACCTGCCGGCGGACCACACAGGCTGGGCCTCCACGATGCAAGTCCGTCATCCGGAATGGTTCTGCCGCAATGAAGACGGCTCTTTCGCAAGCCCAGGCGCGTGGGGCGTCACATGGGAGGATCTCAGCAAGCTGAATTTCGATGACCGTAATCTGTGGAAATACATGGCGGAAGTTTTTCTCGGCTGGGCAAAACTCGGCGTGGACGGCTTCCGCTGTGACGCAGGCTACATGGTGCCGATGCGCGTTTGGGAATACATCGCAGCGAAAGTCCGCGAACAGTATCCAGACACGATTTTCTTTTTGGAAGGGCTCGGCGGCCCGCCAGACGATACGGAGAAACTATTACAGGAAGGCCGTTTGAACTGGGCGTATTCTGAACTGTTCCAATGCTTTGACGCAGAACATATTAAACAGTATTTGCACCATGCATACGAATTTTCAAAACGGAACGGCTGCCTCGTGAATTTCGCGGAGACGCATGACAATCCCCGCCTCGCAGCCGTCTCGCCGTTGTGGGCGGCTTTGCGGACAGGCATCGCCGCATTGATGAGCGTCAACGGCGCGTTCGGTATAGCCAACGGTGTCGAATGGCTCGCGACGGAAAAGATTGACGTCCATGGTGCAGCTTCGTTGAACTGGGGCGCGTCGCCAAATCTTGTCGATCACATCAGCCAGTTGAACAAAATTCTGCGTTGTTCTCCCGCCTTCGGACCGGATGTGGAGCTTCGTGTTTCGGAAAGCGGAACAGGCGGCGGTGTAGGCGTTATTCGCCGTTGCCACAACAACTTGGACTCCGTCTTGGTCATCGCGAATCCAGATGCGGGACATGCCACATGGTTCGAATGGGAGATCAGTGAATTCGACATCTGCCGCACAGCGTTTGATTTGCTTGGCGGCGGTCATGTCCAGTTGCCATGCGTCAACGGACGTTGCCGCGTGGAACTTCAGCCTGGCCAGATCTTCTGTCTGGCCGCACGTCCGTTGGACGACGAAGAACCGGATTTCAATGATTGGCAATTGACACACGATTACGTGCTGAAGACGATTGTCCATTATCACAAGTGCCTGGATGTGACGAATGTAGATCTGAACGGACTGGCGAAATTGCTCCATCAGGATACGCGGGCCTTCCTGCGGCGGCTGTTCGAGCCGGACAAACTGTTCACACGCGTTCGCGACACGGAAAAAATGGACATGCACTACCTACCGTTCGTGGAATGGAATCCCGAACAGGACACGCGACGAGTCGTCATGGTGCCACCAAACCATGTCATTCTCGTGGAGCATGAGCACCGTTTCCGCGCGTCGTTGATGGTCGGCGGCCGTTGTCTGCAACGTCTGCCTTCCTTCCGTGGCGCGGATGGTCGTCACCATGCATTCTTTATGCCGCAACAGCTTCCACACAAAGTACATGAAGCGGAATTGCAGGTTGAACTCCATAATCAAGACACGACGTGGCGGGCGACCGGTAAACTGCTCCTCCTGCCGGACGGGACGAGCCGTCATGTTGCGTTGACCATCGATGAAGATGAGTTGAAGCCTGAGCTTCTTGGACTCTGCGCCAACAGCCTCGGCGGCTATGTGCAAGTTCGCGCATGCTGGGGGGATTTGCAGAGCAAATACGACGCGTTTCTTGCGGCCTGCCCGTCACAGGACTATCCGGCGGACCGCAAGGTGATGGTGTCGCGCTTCCGTGTAACGGTCGGCTTCCGCGACTATATCGTGGAGCTTGGGCACGATTGCCAGACGTCGTTCACTACCTCCTACGACAATCGCTTGCGGTGGGATTTCGCCGTGCCGTCAGGCATGGGTCAAACGGTTCATCTGACCGTTCTCTATACCATGGAAAAAAGCAGGCGTAACCGCTGCCATTTGCAGATTACGCGAACGGACAAAGTTGACAAGGAACGCAACGGGCTGGGCAATGAAGAGCCTGTCACACTGCGCATCCGCCCTGAAATCGACTGCCGGACGAACCACGAGACGACGAAAGCGTATCAGGGGGCGGAAAACGATTATCCGGATGCTTTGAAGCAGACGGACGAACACGGCTTCGCCTTCCTGCCAAAAGGCGGTTACGGCCTGCGGATGTGGTCGAATTCCATCTTCAAGAAAAAGCCTGAATGGCGTTATAACCAAGCGTTCCAAGAAGATGCGGATCGCGGATTGGATGCGTTGTGTGATGAATTTTCGCCCGGCGAATTCCGTTGTGAACTGCGCGGTGGCGATTCATTCTCGCTTGATTTGGAAGCCGCTGCGAATTCGGAACTTGGCGGTGCATTCCCTCCATTGGAGGCGATTCCCGTAGAAAACCTTCCGTCGGAACTGCCGTTAGCGGAAGCACTTCAACAAGGGATGGACGCCTATCTGGCGTTCCGTGGAAACAACCGAACCGTCATTGCGGGCTATCCGTGGTTTCTGGACTGGGGGCGCGACACGCTCATCTGTCTGCGCGGCTACATCGCGGCAGGACGTTTTGAAGAAAGCCGCGACATCATCCGCCAGTTCGCGTCATTCGAAAAGAACGGGACGATTCCGAATATGATTCGTGGCGGAGATGCTTCAGACAGAGCGACTTCGGATGCCCCGTTGTGGTTGTTCGTCGCCGTCGGCGATTTCATCAAAAAAGCGCCGTCTGGAAAGAACATCCTTGCGATGGACTGTGGCGGCCGTTCGCTACTGGCCATTCTGGAATCCATCGCAGAGCATCTTGCAGGCGGTGCCGAAAACGGCGTCCGCATGGATAAAGCGAGCGGATTGCTTTACAGTCCATCCCATTACACATGGATGGATACGAACTATCCCGCTGGAACGCCACGTCAAGGCTATCCTGTTGAAATACAAGCTCTTTGGATATACGCTTTGTCGTTGCTCAAAACCATCGGCAAAAAGAACACTTTCGATGAATGGCTCGAAAAAGCGCGGAAAAGCCTCTCGAAACTTTATGTGCGCGGCGACGGAAATGGTCTGAGCGACTGCCTGCACGCTGCTGGACCATACGTCGGCGCACAAGAGGCGACGGCGGACGATGCAGTCCGCCCCAACCAGTTGCTGGCGTTGACGTTGACGGATGTTTTCGACCATACGACGACTGCCATGGACATCTTGTCGGACTGCGCACGGTTGCTTGTACCCGGAGCGATTCGTTCATTGGCCTCCACTGATGTCACGGTTCCCCTGCGCATCCTGCGTGACGGCAAGCTGTTAAACAATCCCTATCATCCGTATTGGGGCCAATACACAGGCGATGAAGACACGCGCCGCAAGACTGCCTACCACAATGGGACGGCATGGGGCTGGCAGATGCCGCTCTATTGTGAAGCGTTGGTGCATGTCTATGGAGCGGAAGCACTTTCGGCGGCTTCAGCGATTTGGGGCACTGCGGCGGATGTCATGAGCAACCGTTGTATCGGCCATCTGGCGGAGATATTCGACGGCGATGCACCGCATACGCCGCGCGGCTGCCCCGCGCAGGCGTGGAGCGTCTGCGAATTCTTCCGAATCCATACATTCTTGATGGAAGTGGCGCATGCGTGATGCCGACATACCCGACGGCGGGGACGCCGCCACATCCAGTGGAATAAAAATCTAAAAACTTGCAATTATAGCGTATTGCTATTAAGTTAATTAGTTTATACAGAGACAGTTCAGTTCAACCTTTTGGGCAGGCGGGAAGTCACAAGGCTTGGATTATGGCAAAGACCAGACAACAGAAGGCTAGCGAGCGAAACCAACGAAAAATCAAAGTATTGGTCGTGACGCCTGAAATCACGTACATTCCCTCCGGCATGGGCAATATATCGACGCATCTGAGCGCCAAAGCCGGTGGCATGGCGGACGTGTCTGCAACGCTTGTGAAGGCGTTGTATGATCTCGGCGCGGATGTCCATGTGGCGATTCCGCACTACCGTCAGATGTACAAGACGGACTATACGAACAAGGAGGAGACCAACCAGAAGATGCTGCGGGACGTCATCCAGGGCGGCGAAGCCGACCATGTGAAACGCGTCCATCTCGCCTCCAGCCGTCTGTTCAACACAAGCAACCGCGTCTATGGTTGCACGACGGATGAATGCCTGCAACGCAGCCTCGCCTTCCAGCGGGAGGTCATCAACACGATCATTCCGGAAGTCAATCCGGATCTGATCCACTGCAACGACTGGATGACTGGCCTGATTCCATCCTTTGCGCGAATTCTGGGCATCCGCAGTCTGTTCACCGTTCACAACATCCATACGGTGGAGACAACGCTTGAGCGGATAGAAGACTATGAAATCGACACGAAGCCGTTCTGGACCAACCTTTATTTCACCCATCTGCCCTCAGGCTATGACGAATCACGCCGCTACAACCGCGTCGATCTTCTGGCCAGCGGTATTTTCGGCGCGCATTTTATCAATACCGTGAGTCCGACGTTTTTGAAGGAAATCGTGGAAGGCTACCATGATTTCATCCCGTATCACGTCCGCGAAGAGATCAAGAACAAATATTACCATAACTGCGCGGAAGGCATTCTGAACGCGCCAGATCCGGAATACAATCCAGCCGACGACGTCGCATTGGAAGCCGTCTATACTGCGGAAAACCAAGCGGAAAAGAAGCGTCAGAACAAAGTCGCCTTCCAGAAGGCGCTTGGCCTGCGGGAAGATCCCAACGCCCCGCTGTTCTACTGGCCATCGCGGCTCGATCCCATCCAGAAAGGGCCGCAGTTGCTGACGGAAATCATGTATTCCATCATCCATGACTACTGGGATCGTGATTTGCAAATCGCGGCCGTTGCAGACGGCCCATTCCAGCCGTATTTCTACGACATCATCCGCATGCATGGTTTCGACGACCGCGTGGCGGTGCATCCTTTCGGCGAACAGCTGTCGCATCTGGGCTACGCGGCCAGCGATTTCGTGCTGATGCCGTCGAAATTCGAGCCCTGCGGCCTGCCGCAGATGATCGGCCCGCTCTACGGCAGCCTGCCAGTCGTACACGACACGGGCGGCATCCATGATACGGTGCAGCATCTGGACATCGCGGCGGGAACAGGCAACGGCTTCATGTTCAAATTCTATGACGCCCCCGGCCTCCGCTGGGCGATTGATCAGGCGATGGCTTTCCATGCATTGCCCGAAGACATGCGCAACGCGCAGATATCACGCATCATGAAGCAGGCCAAACAGCAGTTCACTCACAACGTGACGGCTCAGGCCTATATCCATCTGTATGAAAAGATGATGGATCGTCAGCTGGTTCCGCGTTTCGACAAGAAATAATCGCTGGAGGACGCTCGCAAGACAATGGATTCCGCCGCGAACGAAAAATTCGCCTCTGACTTGATGCAGGGCATTGGAAGCTTTCTTGGGCTTCCGGTGAATGCGACGACATCGTTGCTGACGGAACTATTGTATTCTCTGGAGGCGCAAGTGCGCATCATGGAACAACTTAACGGTCATCCAGAAAGCCGGATGCTAGCGGATGCGTTGGACAGCTTGCAGACGGTGTGCGAAAAGATGCCAAAAGCGCGAATGTTGCGCTCCTACGTCGGCCGTCTGGCGGGTTCACAGGACAAAGCTGTGCGCAAGAAGCTTCTATCAGAATTACTGGAGCTTGTGACGACGGCGAAAAGAAAACAGAAACGAGTTTTTTAGATATTCAGGGGTATGGACATGGATTCGTGGAAATGGAAAGAAGTCTGCAATTTGGCGTTGGACTGCGCGCGATTCGCGGTCTCCCATCGCCGCCGTGCAGGCATTGGATATGATTTGAAATCAGATGGTTCGCTTGTGACCGCCGTTGATGCGCGCAATGAGAAGTTCTTGAAAGAAAACCTTTTGCATTTGGACGAAGGCTCCTATTTCATCGGAGAGGAAACCGTCCTTTCCTGCGGGGCGGATTATATCGCCGCCGCATTGGCGGGACGCTGTTGGGTCGTAGATCCCATCGACGGAACGGCGCCGTTCGCGCATGGTTTTCCAACATGGGGCGTCTCCATCGGTTTCATGAGCGAAGGCCGTCTGACAAATGGAACCGTCATTCTGCCAGACACGCATGAAATTCTCACAACGGACGGCGATGCTGTCAAATATGCGCAAGGCTTTGATTTGACGGATGATGCTGCGTCGCTTCCATGGACGGTTCTCGACATACCAGCCGATGAATGGACAGATGGCGGCATGCTGATGCTCGGCCAGAAATTCACGCGGCAGGAAAAGCTACCGTTGCCCAATCCTGTCATGTCCAGCGGTAGCGCCGTGCAGGCTCTCGCTAGCGTCATGAGCGGCAAGGCGGAAGCCTATTTGGGCCATATGAAGCTGTGGGATGTCGCAGGCGTGCTACCGATGATGAGCCGCCTCGGCATGGTCGGACGGATGTCAAACGGTATGATGATCGACTGCAATGTCACAAACGGCGCGTTCAATCTGGATATTGCGTCGCCGAAATGCTGGGCGTTGAACGCGGACATACGGATTGCGCGTCCTAACGTATTGGACGCGTTGACGGAGAAACTGTCGTGATGATGAAACGAACCATCGCCATCCTGTTGGCATGCAGCGTTTTGCCACTGTTCTGCGGTTGCCGTCGCAACGCGGAGGCGGATTATCAGCGCGGCATCGAATGCATGCAGAAGGAAGAACATGAAGAGGCTGTGAAGGCTTTTGAAGAGTCCATCCGCAAGGCGGAACGCGTGCGTGACAGCCATCAACAGCTCGCGTTCTACTATGAGCGGATCGGTGGTCATGACTTGCTCGCTCTGTGGCATTATGAACAAGCCATGAAAAACACGCCAAAGGATGCGAAGGAGATGCCAGACATAAGGGCCGCTGTGGAACGCAACGCAGATGCCGTGCTCGCGCATCTGCAAACGGTTGGGCGGCAGGAGGAACAGGAGGCGCTCCAACTGAAAGTGACGCTTTTGGAGGAACACGCCATGCGTCAGAAAAAATGGATCGAAGAACTGCAGCGCGAAAATACGGAATACCGTAAGATGCTGCGGGATATGAAGTAAACTATAAACGAAAGGGAATGACATGTTGACGAAACCGATTCTGATTGGGCATCGTGGCTTTTGCGGATCGTATCCTGAAAATACGTTGATTTCGTTTGAAAAGGCGATCGAAATGGGCGTCTCCGCTGTGGAATTCGACGTGCATCTGACGAAAGATGGCGTGCCCGTCATCAGCCATGACGGCAAAATCGGCCGTTGCTGCGACCACACGGGCGTCATTAATGAACTAACGTTCGACGAAATCCGCACGTATGATTTCGGCAAATGGAAGGGCGAACAGTTCACTGGAACGCAAATTCCTACGTTGCAGGAAGTTCTGGATTTAATTCTCTCCAAGAAACCGGATATTTTCATCGCCTGCGAAGTAAAGGATCCCAATCCGAAATGCGCGGAAATCTGCTATGAAGAGCTGAAAAAACGCAATAAACTGCAGTCCTGCTCCTTCATCAGTTTCATTATTGAACAGCTCCATCATCTGCACGAAATTGATCCGAACACATTCCTCCACGGCTTCCGCGAATGCGACTTGGCGAATTTCATCCCCGGCTCCTATAAAATCATGAAACGCATTGGCATCCACATTTCAAAAGTCGTCAAAGAAGAGGTCAAAGCCTTCAACGACATGGGCATCGAAATCGACAGTTGGGGCATCGACGACGAAGCGACGCTCGATAAAGCATTGGAATGCGGCGTCGTGACGCTGACAAGCAACAAACTGGATGTGACCGTCCCATTGATGAAGAAGAAAGGTTTAATGTAAGCCTTCGGCCGCTTTCGCGGAGCTAAAAGCTTAAAGCCCAAAGCTTAAAGCAAATGCAAAAAAACTGATACTGGATTTTCTGGAATAATTGGATTGGTTAATTTTTACCATATCCAGAACTTCCAGAATATCCAGTAGATTGTCGGCTCGGCGGCGAGGCTTTTTTTTGTGCTTCTGTCGTGGTTTAATTTCGTACTACTATTGTTTATTTTCTTGTTTTTTCGCGAAGATTTTTCTCCATGACCATGAGCTTTCGCATGACATTCTTTGCCGCCGCGCAGCGCATGACAACCGCCGAGCCGCCGGAGCCGTTGGATTTTTCAGCATTCAGAAATCTTTTCATTCAAACAAATCCTTCAGCGGGTTGACGGCCCGGCGGCGAGGCATTTTGGTGTGTTTTGTGTGTTTTGTGGTTAAAAATTCGTGTGTATTCGTGTGCATTCGTGGTTCTCAATCAAAACTATTATCATGAAAAAATCACTTGCGACTTTCATATTCTATTATATGTTATAGTAAAGTGATTCATGTCAAACCAACAACATAAAGGAACATCCATGCGCACATTCGTTGATCACACGCCACGTATCGCTGTTGTCGGCTACGGCCGTTGGGGCAGGCAGTGCCACACATATCTTATCAATCTCACGGAAGGTCTTGAACTGCGTTGCGTCGTTTCGTCGGACGCGGAAAAACGCAAACAGGCCGAACATGACCGCCATTGCATGACCTACGAGACGTTCGACCAAGCCATCAACGATCCGCTTGTGGACGCCGTCGTGCTCGCCACACCGTCCGTTACCCACGTTGATCTTGCCGTCAAAGCCCTCAACGCAGGCAAGCATGTGCTGACGGACAAGATCATGTGCCTTAACGCGGACGAATGCAAACGCATGATGGCCGCCGCGGAAGCCAACAACAAACTGCTCACCGTCTTCCAGAACCGCCGTTTCGACGGTGACTTCCTCACCGTCAAATGGCTCATGCAGAACGGCGCTTTGGGTGATGTTTCATGGATTGAGCAGGCATGGATTGGCTTCGGCAAATGGGGCAGCTGGCGCGGCAAAAAGGATTTGGGCGGCGGCCGCATCTACGATCTGGGCGCCCATCTCATCGACCAGGCCCTCCAATTCTTCCCGCAGCCAGTCGAATCCGTCTATTGCAGAACGCATTACGACTGGCCGGATGCGGATATTGAATCAGAAGCCACCATCTTCATCAACTTCAAAAACAAAAAGACCGCCGTTGTCGATCTCTCCTCCATGTCTTACATCGACAAGCCGCGTTATCTCGTCAAAGGCAGTAATGCCACGTTCGTCAAATTCGGTCTCGATCCGCAGGAAAACGCCATGATTGCAGGCGATATCGACGCCGCCTGCGACGCCCCCCAAAAATACGGTATTCTCAAAAACAGAAGCGGCGAACAGATCATTCCGACGCTGCCCGGCCGTTGGCGCTCCTACTACGAAAACTTCCGTGACGCGCTCATCGGCGTTGCGGAGCCAGTCGTTTCACTGGAGGAAGAGCTGAAGCTCATGCAGGTTGTCGATGCCGTCCACAAGTCTGAAAAGACTGGTCAAGTCGTTTATCTGTAATCACTTTCAATCATCAAGAAGCGCCTGGTCTTCATTTCCGCAACAGGAGAAAATATGGTCAGCAACGCCCAGACGGGGCCATGCCTGCGTCATTTGCTTGACAGCATCCATGCCTTGAAACGCAAACGCAAGCTTCAATTGACGACCATCGTCGCCCTTTGGAGTCTGCTTCCCGCGGTCGTCATTCTTTTCGCGGCTGCGGGTCTGGACGTGCTGTGCCATTTCAGCCATCCGTCGCGTTACATCGCCTGCGGCGTGTTCGTCATCGCAGTCGTCGCCGCGATCGCCTTCGTCATCCGCTCCGCATTGGCCAAACTGTCAGACCAAGCCATGGCCACGCTGTTGGAAAAGGCCCGCCCCGAAGCCGACAACGCCTTCATAAATGCCGTCCAATTCGCCGCTTCGGAAGAAACATCGCCGGAAATTGTCGAAACGCTTTTGGCGGACACAGACGTCAATCCCGCCACGATTAAAGCGTCGGAACTGTATTCCAAACGACCGTTGAAATGGCTGGCCGCCGCCCTGCCCGCCGTTTTGGCAGTTGTTTTGATTCCGATGGCGGCGGCTCCTGAACGGATGTCCGTCGCGTTGCGGCGTATCCTCCGTCCTGGAAGTGACTTGCTACCGTACGCAAAGACGCGTATCATCAGTATTTCGCCGCAAAACGCACGTGTTCAGAGAGGCGATGAACTCACCATCACAGCCGTTTTGGGAGGCGACATTCCGTCTGAAAATGTCATCCACTGGTGCGCGGCTCCAGATGCCGCCATTGAAAAACTTTCCATGAAACAGGACTCCGCAACGGAGCCGCGTTTCAGCGTCAAATCGCCACCTGTTTTCGATCAGGCCAAATTCCGCCTAAAGGCTGGCGACAGCACGTCTGCATGGCAATATGTCACGCTGGACAATCCACCCGCTCTCCTCCATTGGGAGGCGACGGCGACGCCACCGCCCTATACAGAAATGCAGCCTGTCCAAATCAACTCCACGCAGGAGAAGCAATCCGTCATCGGCGGTTCCCGTTTTAAGCTTCATGCGCAGATTTCCAAGCCGCTTACGAAGGCGGAACTCATTCAGAACGAAACGGTTCTGACATCCTGCGCATCAAAAGATAATCCGTCTGAAGCCATTGACGTCGATTTCACCACGCTACTGGACGGACAGATTCTTTTGAAACTGACAGAAACGGACGGTTCCGCCACATCCATCCCCTTCCCTATCAACATCATAGCGGATAGAGTGCCATCCATCCAGCTGGTCGATACACCAACCTCAATCACGGTTCGTCCAGACGAACCGTTCGCCGTCGCCTTCCAGGCGATGGATGATTTCGGCATCGCCCGCGCAGGTATCGAACGGCTTCTGGAAGACAACGGCGCGGAGGAAGTCCGCGCAGTCTCGCCAGAAGAACGCACGAAAGTGTTCGCGGCTCGTTTCACCGTCGAAACCGCTACGTTCAATCAAAAAGAAGAGCTTCGCTTCCGTCTTTGGGCGGAGGACGAAACATCCTCCGCCAGTCGCCGCCGCGCAAAATCCGCCATCATCCATGTGAAAATCCAGCAGGCGGAAAACGCCGTGGTCGATAAGGCGGAAGCCCTTCGCGAAACAGCAACCGGCATCGCCGATATTCTGAAAATGCAGAAGACGGCATTGAAAGACACGAATCTTCTTCTTGAACAAACCATTACAAACAAGAAACTTCCAGAAGACCGTCTGGCTGACATCCATGCGCGGCAGCGGACGATTCGCGACGAATCCATCAAGTTATTGGACAACCGCGCCGCTCTAGGCGGCTTCGCGGATGTCATCGTCGGACTCGTCAATCAGGAGATGCTTCAAGCCATCGCCGCATTCGACGACATCCATCAAGCTCCGCGCAATCAGAAGGTGGATGCGATCCGTAAATGTACGGCCTTGCAGACCGCCATCGTTGCCGCACTCTCCAGCTTGAATTTGGATGCGTTGGCACGCGAACAGGAACATCAGGCCAAGACGGACATCTTCGCCGCCGTCCAAGCCCTGCTGAAAAAGCAACAGACCGCCTATAAAGACGCCATGGACGCCAAAAAAGGCGAAAAAATTGTCCTTTCCGCCCTTGCGCGCAATCAAGACAACGTCGCGCACGGCATTCTGAACATCCAGCAGCTCTGCGCGGCGTATATTACAGAACATGCAGACGATGATTTCGCCAATCAATTGAAGGCCGCCAACAAGGCCATTGAGGACGGAAAGGCCTACGACCACGCTCTCGGAGCGGCGGAAGCCATTGAAGACAATGATCTTGACGCCGCTATTGACGATCAGAAGGCCACGTTAAAAGTTCTCGCCGAAGTTTTGTCGATCATCAACAAATGGCGCCTTTCCAATTTTAAGAAGACCATCGACGACGTGAAGAAGGCCCTCGTGGAAGCGAAAGATGTTTTGGACGAAATGGAAAAGAAACAAGCGGCCATCACTTCCACCGTGCGCGAAATCAAGGCCAACGCCAATATGGACGACGAAGCGAAGGAGGAACTCGCGAAAGCCGCGAAAGAGCATGAGGAAATGCTCGACATGATTGAAAAGGCCGCCAACGACCTCTATCAGTTCCCTGAGCTTCCGCTTTGTAACGAATTGAATTCCAAAATGCGCGAAATCTATGAAGACGTCACGCAGGCCAGAGATTCAGAAAAAGCGGAAGCCGTCGAAATCGCCGTTCAAAAGGAAGATGCCATTTTGGATGCTATCCGAAACACGAAGGAGCGCATCGACGACGTTGAAATGTGGCTGCCTGATACGCCAGATCATTTTGTGTGGAATATGGAATCATTCGACACGGATGAATTTCCTGAAATTCCGCTCGTCGAACTGCCAGAAGAACTAGAAGACATTGTCGGAGAACTACTTGACCAAGATTCCCAAATCGACGATCAGTCGCAGGATGGCACAGGAAACAACATCATCGCGGATGCGGAAATGGGCTGGGCCATCATGGACGGCAATATGCCGAGCTTCGCCGCTAAAGGCAAGACTGGCAATACGCGCCCTAACGACAACGAAATGACGGGCCGTTCAGGCTCCGGCCGCGAAGGTCAAGCGAACGGCGAACTCGTTGAAAATCATGTGAAAGGCTATGAAGGACGCGAGACTCATGCGCGACGTACGCAGGACCAGTTCCAGAAAGGCATGGTCACGGAGGACAAAGACTCCACAATGAAGGCCCGCGCCACAGGCGGCGGCAAGCTCGGCGGCGAATCAGAGGCCATCGGCATGTTCGGCAACGCCCCGCGACGCGACCTCCATACCGCCGCGCACGGAAAGAATCCACGAGAGATTCGAAAGGAAACGGAAGCCATGTATGCTTCCGCCCGAATGCTTTACGTCAATCCAGGCAACCTCGGCGAAGCGGCCCGTGAACTGCGGGCGGTTGAAAACCAGCCGCCAGATTTGAAGGATTTGAACAGCGTCCGAAAACGCGTCCTGCGCAATCTTTCGGACACGCAGGTCTCCGCGCAGTCGGGCGCCGTCCTCCCCCTGCCCGTCTTTTCCGGCAATCGCCAAGGCGGCAGCGCCGCCGCAGACATCAGCCTAGACAACGTCTCAGACGAATACAAAGGCTTGATAAACAATTACTACCGAAGCCTAGACAAATAGTTTTAGCCGCATAGCGGCGACAATACTCCAGCCGTGGGTAAAGCGAAGCGAAAACCACGGGAAGGCGAGTAAAAACACATAGAACCGTGTAGCGGTGGCAAGATTACGTGCAAAACAAGATAAACGCTTACGTTATTGAGAATGATGATTAAAAGGAGAGAAATCATGAGCAATTTTGAAACTCTGAAAAAGAGTCTTGAGGAAGCAATCGCATATAAACAAGGCAAATTGAGGAATATTAAAAAGCATAGATTGGTGCTTACTCAAGATCTAGAGAGTCTAGTAAATCCAACTAATCCAAAATCTCGCCCCCATAGAAAGTGTCGCCCTCGAAAAACTTATAGCTAATGACTTTAGGAGATGGAGGGCTTTTCTTCTTTTTTACGCTTTCGCCAAAGAGGGTTTCATGTACTGTCTGGCTTGAATGTTATCCAATCCAAAATCAAGTACCAGTTCCTCACGTATCTGCTCTTCTGATACATGGCGGCTTCTTTTGCGCTCAATGAAATTGCGAATAGTTTCTTCGGCTCCTTCCGCTCTGAAAAACTTTTCGCATGTTGACATCTTTTTCCTCATGGTGTTGTCCTCCTTTTTTGTTTTTCTTAAATTGAATCCTGTTGCAATTGAAACAACGTCATTTGCCGCTTCTGGCATGGTGTCCACAAGCCTGAATGAAGGGTCTGTTTCCCATTCGCGGCGCAAGGCTACCGGATCCTCCGCATAGCGAATACATTTCCCAACACATCTTAATATCCCGATCGGCAGCTGCGACAGCTCCTTCGGAGCCATGTCCTTGAACGACAGGAGGTTGGACGGGCAATCCGCGAAATACCCGCACAGTTTATCGGGGAGTTCCATCATGCTGTGCAGGCGGGCCTTTCCCGGCCACTTCTTCTGCCCGAAATAGACGGTC
>JAEEGG010016348.1_pt1 | contig 15418 bp, 13 predicted proteins | sample 9134161 | NCBI WGS metagenome assembly JAEEGG01 (sample SAMN16246543, study PRJNA631951) | gut metagenome | biome: gut microbiome; feature: rumen; material: CR-attached | host: Bos | place: Iran: Karaj | collected 2018-10
TATGGACCAGTCCGTCTTTGTCAAGCGCGAGGATGCCGGTGCTGCCCGCCGAGACCGCCACGATATCCGTCCACGGAAGCGGGCGCACGGTGCAGAGAACCGTTCCGTCGGCTTTGAACCCGACACAGTAGCCGGTCGAGACGTCGATCCCGATGACGTCGATCATGTCTTCGCTGCGCATCGAGGCGTGGGAGGAGAGGACCTGCCCGTTTTCGGACACGCCGCAGGCGGCATAGCTGCCTCCGCCGAGCGCGGTGATGTGCTGCCAGCCGGAAAGCTCGGCAAACGGCTGAAATCCGGTGGAAACGATCGTGCCGTCCGTTTTGAGACCGACGGTGTTGTAATCGGTGCACACGATCGCCGCGATGTCCGTCCAGCTTTCGGTGTCGCACTGTCCTTCGTCGTTTCTGCCGGTGCATACGACCGTGCCGTTCCGTCTGAGCGCGGCGGTGTGGTACGCGCCGCAGTCGATCGCCGTGACGTCCGTCCAGCCGGTCACGTTGCACTGCCCCTCGTCGCTTCTGCCGACCGCGAGCACGGTGCCGTCGGATTTCAGCCCGACGGTGTGATAGAAGCCCACGGCAAGCCGACCGGTCGGCAGCGCGCCGCGCGCGGCGTCGAGCTCGCGGATCTGCTCCAGCGTTTCGTTCGAGATGCCGAGCATCGCGTTGACCGCATACTGCGGATCGCTTTCGCCGGTCAGCCGGATCGCGATCGCCTCGGCGCGCGCCTTGGCGTCGCCGTACGCGCCGAGTGCGCGGAACAGCCGGAACGCTTCCTTCGCGTCCTTCGCTTCGGTCGCGGCGGCGATCTCATAGCGGCAGGCGTCGTAGCGCGCAAGCGCGTCGGCGTATCCCGCAAGCGCGTAGAACGCGTCCTTTGCGGCCTCGTATTCGCCGTGATCAAAGAGCAGTCCGGCGGCGCGGTAGCGGCATTCCGAGATCATCTCGCGGCTGTCGCGATAGCCGGAGAGCTGCGAAAACAGCGTTTCCGCGTCGGAGAGCTTGCCCGCTTCGAGATACGACTGCGCGAGCCGGTAGCGGTATTCGGTGAGGTTCTCGTTTTCGGCGTCGGACGCTTCCAGCAGCGACACCGCCTTTGCATAGTCGCCGCGCTCTGCGGCGGAGGCGGCGCATCGCGTGAGCATCGTGCCGCGGTTTGCGTACAGGATCAGAAACACGGCGAACAGCACCGCCATCAGGGCGGTGGAGAATACCACGGCACGCCGCGCAAATGCTTTTCCGAACGGTCGTCTCTTGCCCATATGATCACCCCAGATATTTCAGCACGGTTTTCTGCATGTAGGAGTTGTTGATCCCGCACCCGCGCGAAACGATAAAGTACACGTCGTCGATCCCGTAATGCTCGATGTATTTGCGCAGCCCCACGCCGCCCTGCGTGACAAAGCTGTGCGTGTCCCTGAGATCGACCAGACACACGCGGTCATAGTACGGCGCGATGAACGGCACGAACGCCAGACCGAACGAATCGCAGATTACCAGCGCGCCGTGACCGGTGTGGAAGCCCGTTTCCGCCACATAGAAGGGGGAATGCGTGCCGCCGAGGAAAGCGGCGTATACGACGCGCTCCGGCTCCATATAGCGGACCTCCTTGACCAGCTCGTCGAGATGCCGATACACGAACGCGCGCGCGGGCGCAAGCGGCGCGGGCACTTCGAGCCGGTCATAGAGATTGCTGTATCCGGCAAGCGAATGCACGGACTGCGAGATCGATCCCGCAAACTTCTCGTGCACGGTGAACTCGAAATCCTCATAGGCGACGTTGGGCACGCCGAAGGTGCGCATCATCATGCGCTGCACATAGAACGCGCCGAGCCCCGACCAGTGATGGTCAGTCTTGAAATAGCAGAGTTCGCCCGCCTGCATGTGCGGTTCGAGCTCGTTGACGGTCGAAAAGACGTACACGCCCTCGTCGACGTTCGCCTGCAGCGTCGGTTCGACGTCGCTGGTCCAGCCGCAGTACTTATCGGTATCCAGCAGCCAGATGTTCGCGTCCTGCGAATAGGGGATGTAGGTGAAGACGACGGTGCCGTCTGAGGGCACGGCGCCGCGATACGCGTTCAGCGAGCGGGCGGTCTTTTCGATCGCGTCCTTGCCGAACTGGAACTGCGTGGACAGTCGTCCGTCCGTGCGCTTCAGCGAGAAGCGGCGCACCGTCGAGGTATCCTTGACGGCGGGATCGACCGGCGTGGGGGCGGGCGTGGCAAACGGATCGCTTGCGGGCGTTGCCTCGGGCGTCGGGGTTTCGGGCAGCGGGACCGGCGTTGCGGCGGTCTCTGTGATTTCGGCAACGACCGAATCCTCCTCTTCCGGTTCCTCCTCGTGTCCGTTCGCCATCTCGTCAAGCGCTTCGATCATGCCTTGATCGAGGATGCGGTCCTTTTCGGAGGTCGCGTCGAACAAGCCGAGGATGCGGTTTGAGGTTTTCAGGATCGGATCGCGTCCCGGCATCTGATCGGACAGATACGCTTCGAGCTCGCCCGAGAAGGTGCCGTCGAACCAGCTTTTGAACGAAAAGTGCGGGAACGCCTGCAGGGTGCGGTTTTCGGATTCGGAAACGCCGCCGTCATGATTGCCCAGAAAGAGCACGGACACGCCGAGCACAAAGAGCAGCATGCACCACCAGTATGCGGCTATGAACGGAACCTTTTTCTTCATCGCGGCACCTCAGAAGCGGAAGTAGATAAACGGGTTGTATGTCTGTCCGAGCAGGAAGATCAGCGAAAAGACAAACAGCGCGGTCAGCGTGACGGCGCCGAGGATCTCGCCGATCAGCTCGCGGCGCGGCGTCCCCGTAAAGAAGCGGGAGAGCCGGTCCTTGACGGGCAGACAGAAGAACATCATGATGAGCGGCAGCACGGTATAGCGCTTCAGGACTGTCACAAGATTCGCGTCCCAAAGCGGCGCGCGGTGAACGCCGCCCACGTTGCTGACGCCGATCATCGCAAGAAGATGCGTCAGCATCGCCGAAAAATCGGTATAGTAGAAGATCACCCAGCCGGTCGCAACCAGCAGCAGCGTGCATACGTGTCTGAGCCATGCGGGGATTCGGTCCAAAGCGCTTTTGAGCACAAAGCGTTCGAGTACCAGCAGGACGAAATAGAACAGTCCCCACAGCGCAAAGTTCCAGCTTGCGCCGTGCCACAGCCCCGTCAGCGTCCAGACGATCGCAAGGTTCAGGATCGTGCGGCCCGTGCCCTTGCGGTTGCCGCCGAGCGGGATATAGACGTAGTCGCGGAAGAAGCCCGACAGCGACATATGCCAGCGCCGCCAGAACTCCGTGATCGAGCCGGAGATATAGGGGTGGTCGAAGTTTTCCTTGTAGCGGAAGCCGAACACGCGCCCGAGCCCGATCGCCATGTCGGAATAGGCGGAGAAGTCGAAGTACAGCTGCATCGAATAGAGCAGCGCCGACATCCACGCGCCGAAGAACGACACCGCGGCACCCGCGCCCGCGAGCGTGGTGGTCTCCAGCATTTCACCGCAGAGATTCGCAAGCAGGATCTTTTTGGCAAGACCGAGCGCAAACCGCTGCATGCCGCGCAGAAAATCGGTCGGCCTTGTCTGCCGGTCCAAAAGCTCGCCCGCCACGTCGGCATACTGCACGATCGGTCCCGCGATCAGCTGCGGGAAGCACGAGATATACAGCAGCGCGTGCAGCGGATTCTTCTGCGGCTTCGCCTTTTTGCGGTACACGTCGACGGTATAGGTCAGCACCTGGAAGGTATAGAAGGAAATGCCGATCGGCAGATGCTTCGCTTCGGCACGGTACGCGGAGCCGAACAGCGCCGCGAAGGTGTTGACGAGGAACGACGAATACTTGAACCAGAAGAGCAGCGACAGCGAGATTACGACCGCAAGCGCCAGAAGCAGCTTCCGGTACAGCGGCGCGCGCGTCTTTTTGATTGCAAGCGCCAGAAGCCAGTTGAGCATCGTGACGACGATCATGCCGAACACCCAGATCGGCTCGCCCCACGCATAGAACAGCAGGGAGAAGATCAGAAGGACCGCGTTGCGCCATCGGATGCTCCTGCCGCAGAAATACAGCAGCAGAAGCATCGGCAGAAACAGAAACAGAAATGTCGTTCCGGAAAAGACCATACGCGCCTCGTGACCGAATTCTCTGGTTTGATGCTTATTATACCACGATTCGCGCCGCCCTGCAACCGCACAAACGAAATGAACTTTGCAACGCGCATGCGCGGTCCGTGCGAATTCCGCAAAAGATACCAAGAATTTACAACTCCATTACAACTTTGTGACAACTATGTTGCATCCCGGGTGTATACTCGATGCAGCAGTGAGAAGGATTTGCAAGTTCAGAACAGGGAGGTGGATGGAGAAGTTGTAAAAAAGGATCGGACCTGCAACCTTTTGGACGGTTCGATCGTCTTATCTTATGAAAGGATTCTTATCTGGAGGATACGAACATGATGAAACGAATGACGGGACTGCTTCTGGCGGCGCTGCTGCTGTTTGCACTGGTGCCTGCCGCAGCGTTCGCCGAAAGCGAACAAACCGGCGAAGCGCGCGAGAACGAATCGAGCGTGACGATCGTCAACTGCAAGACGGCGGTCAACATCCGCAAGGGACCGAGCAGCAAGACGGCAAAGATCGGCTCGGCAAAGAACGGACAGGTCTTCAAACTGCTCGGCACCGAAGCGAACGGCAAGTGGTACAGGATCCAGTACACCGCGTCAAAGGCGGGCTATGTGTTCCACGACTACGCGAAGGTCGGCAGCGAAACGCCCGATCCGTTCCCGGACGGAACAACCGGCACGATTGTCAACTGCAAGACGCAGGTGAATGTGCGCGAGAAGGCGTCGAGCAGGTCAAGACTCCTGGGCACCGCTAAGAAAGGCGAGACATTCAAGGTGCTCGGCAAAAGCGGCAACTGGGTGAAGATCGACTTCGACGGTGAGGACGGCTTTGTCTACAAGACCTATATCAAAGTCGAGGGTTCCGATCCGGTCACACCTGTGACGGGGAAGAAAGGCACGATCGTGAACTGCAAAACGCAGGTGAACGTGCGCGGGAAAGCGTCAAGCAAATCGAAGCTTCTGGGCGTCGCCAGGAAAGGCGAGACATACGATGTGCTCGGCAAGTCCGGCAACTGGGTGAAGATCGACTTTGACGGAAAAGACGGATTTGTATTTCACACCTACATCCGCATTGACGGCGAGGACACCGGCAAAACCGGCACGATCGTGAACTGCAAAACGCAGGTCAACATCCGCGCCAAGGCATCGTCGAACGCCAAGATCATCGGCAAGGCGAAGAACGGCGAAACGTTCGATGTGCTCGGCAAGTCCGGCAACTGGTACAAGATCGATTATCACGGCAAAACCGCCTACGTTTTCCACCGGTACATCAAAGTCAGCTGATCGAAACAAAGAACAAGCCGGAAGGAATTCCTTCCGGCTTGTTGTCTGTCATTTCAGGGAATCTCGGGCAGCTCGATGTCGTCATCGGAGGAGCCGGATGCGGGAGTCGGAGTTGCGAACGCATCGGGATCGCGCATCAGATACAGCTCCAGCGGTCGGTTGTCCTCCATCATGCTGAAGGAGATCTCGTCCTTATCCGCGTGATAGGTCATCAGCGTTTCTTTGCCGCTCAACGAGAGCAAGCGCACGGTATCGCCGTCGACGGTGTACGTGTAAGCCGTTTCCTCGGCATTGCCGTCTGTGACGGTGACGAACCGGACGCTGCCGTCGGCGAAGAATTCCACCGTTATCTCGATCGAGATATCGCCCGGATCCACGATGCTGCCGTTGTACAGGATCTGATCAAGCTTCCAAACGCCGATCAGGTCCTGCGCACGAAGATCGGATGCGGGCGGCGTCGCGGTCGGCGCTGCGGTTGCGGTGGGCTTCGGTGTGGTTTTCGCCGTCGGCTTCGGCGTCTTTTTGCCGGAGGGCTTGGACGTCGGCTTGGCGGTCGCCTTCGGCGTTGCAGCTGCAGTTGCGGTCGGTTCCGCCGTCGCGGCAGGCGTTTGCTTGCTCGGCGCTTCCGTCGGCTTCGGCGTGGGCTGCGGGGCTTCGACCTCCGGCGGTACGGTCGCAGGCGCATTGTCCTTGCCGTCGGCCGGAAGGATCGTTACCACATCCTCATCCTGCCCGACGGGCGTCTGCACCGCCTGCGGCGTATCCGCGGGCACATCCGTCTGCTCCGCCCCTCGCGTACAGCCGAAGCAGAGCAATATGCATGCCGACGCAAGTATGAATATTTGAAATAGCCTTTTACTGTTCATCACTCATGTTCCTTTACATTCAGTTTTCATCAGAAGCAGGAATTTCGGGCCCTTCAGGGTGACTTGCAACGAGAATGTCGTTTGCATCAAACTGACAGAATTCCATCTCTACAGCGTTGTATTCTTTGCGTTCCATGAGCATTCTCCCTATTTGCGGTATCCGTGGTATTTCCGCGGTTTTACACGGTACCGGTACGGTTGCGCAAGATGAACTGTACCAACAAAAATTATATCGCAAGATATGGGAAATTGCAAGAAAAAACGTCAACAGATTACCGATATTATATAGCAAATTGATGAGAGAACGATGCGTTTCGCCTGCCGGGAATGCCGTTTGCACGGATTTTGGATTGTCAGTTCGTCGGGATTGTGTTATACTGTCTGTATCGGATGAAACGGAGAGGAAAACGGCTATGACGGAACGGGAACGCAGACTCATCGAATCGCTTTCGAACGCCAAAGCGCCGAGCGGATTTGAGGACGAAACGGTCGCGATCGTACGCGAAGCGCTGCAGGACGTATGCGACTTCGAGGAGGACGGACTTCGCAACCTCTATATCCGCCGCCGCAGAAACACCGGCGGCAAACCGGTGCTGATGCTCGACGCGCACAGCGACGAGGTCGGGTGCATGGTGCATTCGATCCGCCCGAACGGCACGCTGCGCATCGTGGGACTCGGCGGCTGGAACAGGGCGACGCTGCCGGGCACGCAGGTGTTGATCCGCAACCGCGGCGGGGAATGGATTCCCGGCTGTATCGCGGCGAAGCCGCCGCATTTTATGAGCGCGGAGGAAAAGGCGCACGGCGGGATCGCGGAGATTCGCGACCTCTGCGTGGACGTCGGCGCGACGTCGCCGGAGGAAGCGGAGAACGTCTTCGGCGTCCGCATCGGCGAGCCGGTCGTTCCGGCGACGCGGTTTTCCGCAGATGAACGGAACGGTCTGCTGTTCGGCAAGGCGTTCGACTGCCGCATCGGCTGCGCGGCGCTTGCGGAGGTCATGCGCACGATTGCGGACGAGGACCTTAGCGTGGACGTCGTCGCCTCGCTGTCCAGTCAGGAGGAGGTCGGCGAGCGCGGCGCGAAGGCGGCGGTCAACCGCATCCGTCCCGACATCGCCATCGTGTTCGAGGGCTGTCCCGCGGACGATACGTTTACCGAGCCGTACGCCGTGCAGACACGGCTGAAAGGCGGTCCGATGCTCCGGTTTATGGACGTTTCGGTCATCATCAATCCGCGTTATCAGCGGTTTGCGCTTGACCTTGCGACGCAGGAAGGCATTGCGGCGCAGGCGTCGGTGCGCGAGGGCGGCGGCAACGACGCGGCGGTGATTCAGCAGCTGTCCGGCGCGCCTGCGATCGTGCTCGGCGTTCCGGTGCGCTACATCCATACGCCCGCCTGCATCGCGTCCGAATTCGATTACGAAGAAACGGTCCGGCTCGCGCTTGCGATCATCCGCAGGCTCGACGCAGCGCGGATCAAAAGCTTTTAACGATACACAACCGGTCGAAAAGGAGGATTACCCATGAAGATCATCACCATCAGCCGTGAATTCGGTTCCGGCGGCAGAGAACTCGGCAAGCGCATTGCCGACAAACTCGGGTTCGATTATTATGACAGCGAGATCATCTCCGCGGTGGCAAAGAACAGCGGCATGGACGCGCACTACGTCGAGAGCACGCTCGACAACCACGGCTGGCAGGATTTCTCGATCACGTTCGGCGGCACGATCCATTCGGTGGAATACCTGCAGGCGAGCAAGATCGAGCTTCTGGTGCAGCAGCGCAAGGTCATCGAAAGCATCGCCGCGCTCGGCAAGGACTGCGTCATCATCGGACGCAACGCCGATGTGATCCTGAAGGACTATCATCCGTTCAACATCTTCGTGTGCGCCGACAAGGACGCGAAGCTCAAGCGCTGCCGCGAGCGCGCCCGCGAGGAGGAGCATCTGACCGACCGCGAGCTGCTGCGCAAGATGAAGGAGATCGACCGCGGCCGCGCCCACACGCGCGACTTTCTCTCCGGCACCGCATGGGGCGATCGCGAAGCGTACCATCTGATCGTCAACACCGGCGGCTGGGACATGAAGAAACTGGCGGACGCCGTCACCGGCTTCGCGGAAAAGTGGTTTGAAAGCAAAGAGTGAGCATCCGTCTGTCCGATCATTTTACATACGGACGGCTGCTTCGCTTTACGCTGCCGTCGATCGCCATGATGATTTTCACGTCGATCTACGGCGTGGTGGACGGCTATTTCGTGTCCAATTTCGCGGGAAAGACGCCGTTTTCGGCGGTCAACCTGATCATGCCGTTCATCATGATCGTGTCGACGGTCGGCTTCATGCTCGGCACCGGCGGCACCGCGCTTGTGTCCAAAACCTTCGGCGAGCAGGATCCGGATCGCGCGAACAGCCTGTTTTCGCTGTTCGTGTACGTCGCGTTCGTGCTCGGCATCCTGTTTTCGGTGCTCGGCATCGTGTTTCTGCGCCCGATCGCGGCGTTTTTGGGCGCGACGGGCGAATTGCTCGACTGCTGCGTTCTCTACGGGCGGATCGTCATTTCGGCGATGCCGTTCTTTATTTTGCAGGTGATGTTCCAAAGCTTCTTTATCACCGCGGAAAAGCCGCAGCTCGGCTTTATCGTCACCGTCGCAGGCGGCGTGACGAACATGATCGGCGACGTTCTGCTGGTCACGCTGCTGCCGCAGGAGCATAAGCTTGCCGGCGCGGCGATCGCGACGGCGCTGAGCCAGGTCGTGGGCGGCGGCGTGCCGCTGATCTACTTTTTCGGCAAAAACAAAAGCATCCTGCGCCTCGGTAAAACGCGCTTTGAAGGACGCGCGATCCTGAAGGCATGTACCAACGGCATGTCCGAACTTGTCAACAGCGCGTCGATGAGCATCGTCGGCATGCTGTTCAACCGGCAGCTTTTGAAGTACGCGGGGGAGGACGGCGTCGCGGCGTACGGCGTGATGATGTATGTGAGCATGATGTTCATGGCGGTGTTCATCGGCTATTCGATCGGTACCGCGCCGGTCATCGGCTATCATTACGGCGCGCAGAACCGCGGCGAACTGAAAAACCTGCTCAAAAAGAGCATCACCATGCTGCTGCTCTGCAGCGTGCTGATGGCGGCAGCGGCGGAGGCGCTTGCCGTGCCGCTTTCCAAACTGTTTGTCGGCTACGATGAAGGGCTGATGAACCTGACGATCTCGGGCTTCCGCATCTTTGCGCTGATGTTCCTGTTCATGGGCATTTCGATGTTCGGCTCCGGCTTCTTCACCGCGCTGAACGACGGCGTGACAAGCGCGATCATCTCGTTTCTGCGCACCATGGTGTTCGAAGCGGGCACGATCCTGATCCTGCCGCTGCTCTTCGGCGTCAACGGCATCTGGTTCGCCACGGTCGTCGCCGAGGCGATGGCGTTCCTGCTGACGTTCATCTTCCTGCTCGCAAAGCGAAAGAAATACGGATATCTGTAAAAGGAAACCCTCACGCCTGCCGTGAGGGCTCTTTTTGATGAAGAAGCGATTCGAGAAGGTACAGAAGATACGCCGCGAGCGCGATCACACCGAGATAGACGAGGATTTCGACCGGGATGCCCGCGTGCTGCGCGATGAGACGGAACGCCGGCTGCGTCGAGGGATAGAACGGCGTGATGTAGAACATGTTGGATTCGTAATGAATGTCGCGGATGATCCAATGGCTTAAGACGTTGATCAGTTCCGCAACGGCTGCCATGCACAGATACAGCACAAGCGCCGGCCAAAACGGCGCTTTTCTGCGCCCCTTCAGGATTCGAAGCGCAAGGAGCCCTTCGATCAGCATGACTGCGTGATAGAGAAAGCTGTGCACAAACAACAGGATCTGCGGGCGCATCATGTCCTCCGGAAACAGCAGCGCAAAGACCGCGCCGATCACCGAGAACGTGCAGAGAAACACCAGAACGGCGTCCTGCATTCTGCCTTTCAGAAACGGTACGATCGCCGAGCAGTACATCGCCATGCTGCACAGCTGCCAAGGAAAGAACCACATCGACGGCGTATCGCGATAGACGAAGCGCATCACAAACCATTGCTTCCAGACTTCGGCGACCAGCATGCAGACGCCGAACACGCACAACAGGCGCAGAAGCCGTCGTTCGTCGGCTTTGCGGATCGCAAGCGCGCATACGACGAGAATCGCGGCGATGCCGAGCAGAATCAGAAGATGCACGGCGCCGTAGGGCAGGGGCGTCACCGCAAAAGTCCGGTCCATCGCGATTCTCCTTTCGTTGATGCCACCATTATAGCAGGTTTTTGCAAAAACGCAAATCGCCCGCGTCCGCTTGACAGACGGCGGGAACTGTTGTAGAGTGGGAGGAACACAAGGAGGCAGGGCTATGTCACTCGAACGCGCAACGAAGTATCTCGAAACGAGAGGGCTCGAAACCCATATCATCATCCCCGAACACAGCAGCGCAACGGTCGCCGAAGCCGCAAAAGCCTTGGGCTGCGAACCCGGTATGATTGCAAAGACACTGTCGTTTCTGCAAGGCGAACAGCCGGTGCTGATCCTTGCCGAGGGCATGGCGCGCATCGACAACGCGAAGTACAAGGCGCGTTTTCAGAAGAAAGCGAAGATGATTCCGCCCGAGCAGGTTGAGGGCTTGATCGGGCATGCGATCGGCGGCGTCTGTCCGTTCGGCGTCAATGACGACGTGAAGATCTATCTGGACGAGAGTCTGAAACTGCACGAAACCGTCTATCCCGCCGCGGGCACGGACCATTCCGCGGTCCGGCTCACGATCCCAGAGCTCGAACACGCCTGCCCGACCGCCGAATGGATCGACGTGTGCAAAACCGAATGAAAAGACCGCCAAAAGGCGGTTTTTTCATTCCTCGAACAGGTGTCGGTATTTTTGAAAGAATTCGTAATAGATGCGGGCGTTCTCGAGCTCCCACCAGTTTTTGATGGTGACGGGCGAGGCGTCGAGGTCGTAGATGCGCGCGCCGGACATCGCCAGAAGAAACGGCGAATGCGTGGCGATGATAAACTGATTCCCGCAGTACCGCGCCATCCGCTCCAACAGCTTCATCAGCTCCAGCTGCGTTTTCGGCGACATGCTGTTCTCCGGTTCGTCCAGGCAGTACAGCGTGTCATTTTGCAGCTTGTCCTCGAAATACTGCAGCGCCGTTTCGCCGTTGCTGTTCAGCTTGATCTCGGTTCCCGCATATTCCCGCAGAAACTTCCGCCGCGAGAGCGTTTTGCGGCGTGACTGCACCTGCAGCCGCAGCGCTTCGTAATCGTCCATGCTGCGCAGCACGACGTTTTCGCCGAACTTGATGCGCGCGTATTCCGCCTTGCCCTGTTCGACCGTTTCTCCGATCTCCGCATTGTTGCTGCGCACCGCGAGCATGTAATCAAATACGTCGTCGCTTGTGATGATGCGGCTGCCTTGCGGGATGCGGGCGGGGGTTCCGTCCTCCTCCATGCCGCATACATAGCCGCAGTTTTCCGCATACGTTTCGAACAGCTCGCTCGAATTGAACGGCGCGACGCGTCCGAGCCCGAGCTTTGCCGCAATGAGATTCAGCAGCGTGCTCTTGCCGGAGCCGTTGCCGCCGTACAGGATCGTGACGCGCGCGAAGCCGATCTCTTGGAGCTGCTTTTGACGGAAGATTTCGCACGGATAGATGTTGTCGATGTATCCGAAACACCCGCCGTTTTCCTGCATGCGGGCGGTGATCATGCGCTCCTCCCGATCGATCGGCAGCGTGAACGTTTCAAGATACATACCGATGCTCCTCCCTGCACTCAGCGATTGCGGTTGATCAGCGCTTTATAGTAGTCCACCGCGCCGGGCAGGCTGTAGGTGTCGAGATATTCGTTCAGTCCGTGCATGCCCTTCATCTGCGCCGGACCGTAGACGACGGGGGAGAAGCGCACGCAGGCACCGCAGATCTTCTGATAATGCCGCGCGTCGGTGCCGCCGGTCATGACGTAGGGGATGCAGGGCAGCTGCGGGAAGACCTCGCCGATCACCTGTTCGACAAGCCGGTACGCCTCGCTGTGCGTGTCCACCGGTTCGCAGAAATCATAGGCGTCGATGATCTGCACGTCGAGATCGTACTTTTTCGCAAGCCGCTCGATCGCCGCGTTGCTCTCTTCCATGCCCTGATGCGGGATGTAGCGGAGGTTGAGCGTCAGCGTCGCCTCCTGCGGGAGCACGTTGCAGCCGTCGGAACCGGTCTGCATCGTCGGCGCGACGGTCGTTCTGAGAAGCGCCGCCGCCTGCGGGGAGATCGAAGGCATCAGCGCGACGAGCAAAGGCCTGAACAGCCAGAGGTTACCGAACAGCAGCCGGAGATAAAACGGTCCGTACGGCGCCATCGCGGAGAACATTTCCCGTGCCTGCCGGTTCATCTTCGAGCGCATCGGGCTGTGCTTCGAAAGATCGGTCATGAACTTCGAAAGCCGCACGATCGGGGAGTTTTTCGGCGGATAGCTCGAATGCCCGCCGTTCGATTTTGCCGAGATCAAGAGGTTTCCCTGCCCTTTTTCGAGCACGCCGATCATCGCGTAGTTGCCCTTGATGCCCGCCATCGGCTCGGTCACGATCGAACCGCCCTCGTCGTTGACCAGATACGGTTTCACGCCGCGCCGCCTGAGCTCTTCGACCAGCTTCGGACAGCCGTCGCCGCCGACCTCCTCGGTATTGGCGGTCGAAAGATACACGTCCTGTTCGGGCACGAAGCCGGTTTTCAACAGCTCCTCAACCGCCTGGAAGAACGCCATCACCGAGCATTTCGTGTCGGCGCTGCCGCGTCCCCAGATACGTCCGCTTTCGATGTCGCCGGAAAACGGCGGGTGTTCCCACTGTCCCTCGGCGGGGACCACATCCTGATGCCCCATCAGAACGAGCGGACGTTCGCTCGATTTTCCCTTCCAGTAAAAGAGCAGGCTGCCGTCGATCTCGGCTTTTTCGAGGTTTGCGTGTACGAGCGGGAACAGCGTTTCGAGGACTTTGTGAAAGCCCAGGAATTTCTCGCGCTGAATCTCGCCCTTCTTTGAGACGGTCTCGTACTGCACCATTTTCGAAAGCAGTTCGGCGTACGTCCGTTCACGTTCCGGATCGCGCTTCGGCTCCCATGCGGAGACCTTTTTCTGCGTCAAAAGCGTACGGATTACGGCGATCAGCACAAGCAGCAGCAGCGCGCCCAGAAGCCCTAAAACGATGTACAGCGCGATCATAGGCTGCCTCCGGCTTTCTGCTGTCTGCGGAACGCAAGATACGCGAGCACGATCGCAAGCGCGCCGCTCGGAATGACCATCATGCTCGTCGAGCCGATCAGCGACGGGACGAGGATGAAGAGAAGCGACATAAAGGCAAGCACGATCAGCGCCACGGGACGGTTCATGCGGTAATACTTGCACGCCATCGCGCCGAACAGCGCGGGCACGACGTTTTCAAACGCGGGCTGCAGCACGGGCGATTGCAGAACCGGCTGCAGCGGGATCATCAGCAGTACGCCGGCCGCGAGCACGAGAATCGTGACGAGCGAGGACGTCGCGATCGAAAGCGTCGCGATGATCTCGTTCTCCGCGGTGCCGGATTTGACGCCGACGATATCGCGCGCGTTGATCGCGCAGGGGATCTTCATGTTGATGAGGTTGCCGGTCATGAACGCGAGGTAGCTTCCGCCCGCGCCGAGCATCGGCACATAGATGAGGTATTCGACGATCCCGCTCACCAGATAGACGAGTCCGACGCCGAGGAACGCCTTGACCGCCGCGCCGAGGTTCGGCATCGCGCCAAGATACAGACTGATCGCAAACGGCGCCGCCAAAAGAAGCACGAGTACCAGAACCGTCAGCCATCTGCCGAGCTTGTGCGTTGCGTTCAGATACGCTTCATACTGTTTCGCTTTCTGTTCCATAGCGCGCCTCCTTATCCGATTTTGCCGAGGAAGATCGCGGCGGTCATGGCAATCAGCATGCTGCCTGCGATCGAAAAGCTGTCGATCCAGTCGGCTTTCGCCTTCTCTTTGATCAGCAGAAAGCCCGCCATCGCGAGAGCCGACACGCATGCGACCGCAAGCGGCAGCCAGCTGCCGGTGAAGGTGAAGAGCCCGTTTGCGGACACGATCTGTCCGATATAGCTTGCGATATAGGCGGAGACCAGTCCGATGAACATGGCGGTCATCGCCGTATCGCCGAAGGCTTTGAGGTTCAGCTTTTTCTGTTTGCCGGTCGTTTCGACCGTTTCGGGCTTCGGCAGCACCAGCTTCGTCGAGTACGCTTTTCCGTTGACGAGCATCAGCACCATGCCCCAGATGATGCAGAAACTCATCAAAAGCGCGATCGTCGTAAAGCCCGCGTAGGTCATGCCCGCCGCGGACAGCTTTTCCATGCCGACGGCTTCCGCCGCCGCTTCCGCGACCTGCGTTTCGTAATGCAGCGCGCCGATGACCGAAAGCCGCAGCCAAGGCCACGGGGTGCCGAGACTGCCCGACAGCGCGATGACGCCGAGCAGGATTCCCACGCTCGGCAGCACGGCAAACGTCGCGCTTGCGATGATGACGCGCTTCATTTTGGAGACGTCGATCCCGATCGCCTTGCCTGCGCGATAGGCGCGCACGGCAAAGACCATGCAGATGATCGCGACGAACAGCACGATGCCGCCGCAGATCAGGTACATGAACGGGCTGTTGAGTTGTGCCAAGACTTCCATGCATGATGCTCCTTTGTTTGATTATATACAATACTATAGCATGCCGCGCGTTCAAAAACAAGACCGTGCGGCGGATTCCGACCGCCGATCACACGCCCCGATCCCGCGCTCGCACCATCCGCACCGTAAGGCGTAAAAACTGCTGCCGTGATACCGTTTTTCGCGCCGTTTCATAGATCACGGCAAGCCTTTTCGGCTTCCCTTTTTCGAAACGGTGTGCTATACTGTCGGAGAGGCGGCGGAGAAACGCCGGACGGGAAACGACAATCTATGAAAAAACGAACCTTTCTTTCAAAATTCATCGGCACAAAGGAATTCTATCAGACGGTCCTTGCGATCGTCGTTCCCGTCGTGATCCAGAACGGCGTCAGCCAGTTCGTCAACGTACTGGACAATCTGATGGTCGGCAGGATCGGGACCGAGCAGATGAGCGGCGTCG
>JAEEGG010016349.1_pt1 | contig 15417 bp, 19 predicted proteins | sample 9134161 | NCBI WGS metagenome assembly JAEEGG01 (sample SAMN16246543, study PRJNA631951) | gut metagenome | biome: gut microbiome; feature: rumen; material: CR-attached | host: Bos | place: Iran: Karaj | collected 2018-10
TCGAACCCACGACCTATGGATTAAAAGTCCATTGCTCTGCCAACTGAGCTAAAAGCGCATATGGCGGAGTGAGAGCGACTCGAACGCTCAAGGCCCATTTCTGAGCCGCCTCCTCGTATAATAAGTTTCAAAGGGAATGTTTCAGGTATTAGCAGGCTATGGAATACCCGTGATACAATTGCTGTAGGACAGCAGGGTCAAGTTCGCCGCCTCCTAGTTGAGTCGCAAGGCTGCTTCATGCTAAGTCCGTTCCCCTGAGCCGGAAGTTCGCTGCCAACGCACTGGCTGTTTGCCGGAAGCAGCGCCGCCCTTTCAGCAGTGAGGGCTATCGCATCGGCCTGCCCCGGAATGATTCTGATACGCGAGGTTGCTGTTGCTCCGGTTATCATGGGTATTCCAAAGCCTGCTGCCCTGAAATCCCACGACGGGGAGGTGAGAAAATGAATCAGCTATACGTTGGCATTGATGTGGGCAGCGCAAAGAACGCCGCTTATCTTATGATGCCGGACGGAAGCAAGCACAGCAGTTTTTCCGTGCAGAACAACCTCGGTGGTGCTAAGCAGTTGACTGAGAAGATTGTGTCGGCGCTTACCGAGCGAGCCTTACCCGGCGTGACGATTGGTTTGGAAGCTACCTCGATCTATGGGGATACGCTGGTCTATGCGCTTCGTGAGGACGGACGTCTCGGACGCTTTGAGCGAAAGATCCATGTACTCAATCCGAAGCAGGTCAGAAAATTCAAGGAAGCCTATCCAGACCTGCCGAAAAACGACAACGTGGACGCTTTCGTAATCGCCGACCATCTCAGATTCGGAAGAGTAAACCGAGAGGTCTATATTGACGATTACCGCTACAAAGCCTTGCAGACGCTCACCCGCGCCAGATTCGGCGTGGTTCAAACCCTTACGCGGGAAAAACAGCACTTTGCCAACTACTTGTTCCTCAAATGCTCCGGGCTTGCGCAGGATGGAGACATCACGAACACCAGCGCTACCACCCTCGCCCTAATGGAGCAGTTTACCACGGTGGACGAACTGGCTTATGCTGACCTGGACGAGCTGACGGCCTTCATAGATGAAACGGGAAAGAACTTTGCCAATCCCGCCGCCAAAGCGAAAGCAATCCAGATTGCCGCCAGGAACTCTTACCGCCTGCCTTTTACTGTAAACAACTCTGTGAATCAGGCGATGAGTGTTTCTATTGCAACTATGCGGGCGTTGGAGAAGCAAATCAAGGTCTTGGACAAGGCCATTGAGCAGCAGTTTGAGATTATTCCGAACACGCTTACTTCCATCCCCGGCATCGGCAAGGTCTACTCCGCCGGTATCATTGCAGAGATCGGCGACGTCAATCGGTTTCAATCCCAAGCCGCCGTTGCCAAGTATGCCGGCCTTGTCTGGACACAGCACCAGTCTGGCAACTTCGAGGCACAGCATACCAGGCTCATCAAGTCCGGCAACCGCTATCTCCGCTACTATCTGCTGGAAGCCGCCAACTCTGTGAGAAGATGCGACTCCGAGTTTCGGCGTTACTACGACCTCAAGTACAAGGAGGTCAATCAGTACCAGTACAAACGCGCACTCGCATTAACTGCCAGAAAACTGGTCAGGTTGGTCTTTCGACTGCTGAAAGACAACCGCCTGTATAAGCGACCGGAGGGCTGAGTTTCGCTCGCTGCTCTGGTATTGCAAGCCCTGTTTCAAAAAGAGTTCAGGGGCAGGGCTTGTGTTGGTATGCCTCTTATATGCCCATTCACGGCTTTTCTGTCGATTTTTTTAGTAAATTCTTTTGATTCAGCTGCTTGACATCATACCACTGGACTTAGCGGGGAGGTCTCTTACCAGTTAGAGTATCACTCCGAATAATGGCGCAGGACGGAGGTGTCGATCCCCACAACATCGCTGTTGCCCACGGTTTTCTGGACCGGTTCCGAGGCCGCTCGGAATCATCCTGCGTATTTGGAGGTTCCGGACCGAATCGAACGGTCGATCGCGGAGTTGCAATCCGCTGCCTTCGCCGCTTGGCTACGGAACCTTATGGTGCGCAAGGTGAGATTTGAACTCACACGTCCTTTCGGACATCAGGGTTTGGGCCTGACACGGCTTCCGTTTCGTCACATGCGCACATTGGTGGGCCGGGAAGGACTCGGACCTTCGGTGTTTCTGATGTCACGGGTTTACAGCCCGCTGGTTTCGCCGCTTACCACACCGACCCATATGGTTGCGGGGGTGGGATTCGAACCCACATATATCGGCTTATGAGGCCGGTGTCTTACCTGTTGACTACCCCGCATTATTGCCCTGCTCAGGGCTGGTGCTGGAGAAAGGATTCGGACCTTTGACCTGCGGATTATCGATCCGCTGCTCTGCCAACTGAGCTACTCCAACATAAATGGTGACCCCTGTGGGACTTGAACCCAACACCTCCGGCTTGAGAGGCCGACGTCTTCTCCAGTTTGACTAAGGGGCCAGATGGCACCGGATCATGGACTTGAACCACGACTTCCCGGTTCAGAGCCGGGTGCGCTGCCGCTTACACCAATCCGGTATCTGGTGCGCATGGTGAGACTTGAACTCACACGCCCTTTCGGGCATCAGGTCCTGAACCTGGTGCGTCTGCCATTCCGCCACACGCGCATGGTGCCTGCGAAGGGAGTTGAACCCTTAATCCGTATCGGCATCCGGGCTTAGACCGGATGTGTATTCCTATTCCACCACGCAGGCAAAAGATGGTGACCCCTGCGGGACTCGAACCCAGCGCTTCCGGCTTGAAAGGCCGGCGTCTTTTCCTTCTTGACCAAGGGGCCTTGTGTCCGCCCGAGTGACCGGGCGGATTGTTTATGCGCTTACTTGGAGACGAAAGTCGTCCTTGTAAACGAGGATCGCGTCTACAGTCACACCGAATACCGCCGCGAGAACGACGATGTTGTCCAGCGTCGGCATAGCATCACCGTGCTGCCACTTGTAAATGGCCTGCGGGGTGCTGAAGCCGAAGATTGCCTGAAGATCACGGACAGTGAGGCCTGCGTTTATCCGAAGACGGGTGATATTCACTCCGGTAGCGGCCATATCTATGATAGGTATGTTATTCATCTGAGTTTCGCTCCTGTTCCGGCTGACCCTGAGCCGGAACGAAGTGCCGGTTCAGTCAGCCTAAGAGTAGTAAATAGGTATCTTGCATTCTTGCTCATTGCCCTCCTGCGCTGGACAGAAAAAGGCCGCTTGCCTCACATAAGACAAGCGGCCGGATACTTCTTATCTGATCCTGAAAGGGTCATTGGATCATGCTGCCGTTATACTTTGCCTTATACGAGCGCACATTGATATAGCCCAGGTAATAAATACTGGACTGGCACTGTTCCTGCTCTTTAAGTGACAAAGCAAACTTAAACGAAAGCATGATTCTCTCCTTTCAGGGCATAGCCCGATTTCTGCGGCTACTATAGCACAGGGATTTCGCCTTGTAAATAAACCTGTGGTATAAAACCAGGCGTGTTACGATACTGTAATCTACTATGGCGGATGTTCTCATAACGAAGCCTTCTTAGCTTTCGCTTTGTTGGGTGAATGCATCAGCATGATCTTTCTTGAACTGTTCCCACATTTCTGCAACACGATACTCTTCTTGGGGAAGCGGGGCTTTTACATTGAGGGCAGCCATAATCTGGTCCAACCTTTGCATTTCTTCCTCGGAGAGTGCGGTGATCTCCTCACTATCCAATTCTGCGGTATTCATGATGCTTTTCAGCACGTTTCTCAGTTCCTCAACCGTGTAGTCTTCATACTTGGTAGTCATTTCTGCGACACCCTATTCTTCATAGTATGCTGCGCACTTTATATATCCACCGCTGTCCGGAATAACTAGGATTCCCTGCTTTTCATACCATTGCTGACAAACGAGGACGCATTCATAGACGGCACCGGTGTGGCATAACTCTTCAAACGGCTCCAGATACTCTCGTTCGACCAGCATATCCGTTACGAAGTTTTCATAGTCCATTCCGTTCAGCGTGATGCGCCCGATTATACGATACGGCTGCATCTGCTCAAGTGGAAATGGCTGGTTCAGTTCATCTTCATTTCGCGGAGAGAAGACGAAAAACGCGCTTCCGTCTGTCCTGCTGGGGGTCCTATCTTCGGTTATATTATCCATCAGAAGATCATCTCTTTATCCGTTGCAGTAAAAAAAGTGCGCAGCCCCAATCGGGACTACGCACCGAAAAACGCAGAGCTCCGATTGCTGCTACACAAACTCCGCTGCTTGAGAAGATGCGAAGTGGAGATGCGTTTTTACCGAAGTAAAAACCCACCTTCTCAAACAGCTTATAAAGTTTGTGTAGCGAGTGTATTCTATCATACAGCCAAAAACAAGGCAATAATGACAGAGAAAAAACCGACAGCCTTTCGCCCGCTGACAGCAAGCGATGAAGACTGTCGGTAAGGCCGATTTATAACTTCAAGGCCAGCGAGTTTTCTGGTAGAGAAAAGAAAAGATGATTTGTTCGGATTATACCTAAGGGCTTTTCGGCTGCGGTTCTTTCGATTTGCCGTATTAAAGTGGACACGTTTATGATTTGGTACGAGTCCACTTTAATATAATGAAGTGTCTGGTTTTCCCGCTGTTGCGTGGCATTAGTTGTTCTTTCCTCTGTCCTTCCGGTATCATAAATTGGAGAGGTTTCATTATACGAAACCTCTCCGATTCTTCATTCTTCAGAATGCTGCCACTACTGCAGTGAACAGCAGTCGCTGATATAGAGCTGATCAGCTGGGAAGCGGTTGGGCTGCAGTCACCTCTTTGGCATACTAAATGCTGCGATAGGGCCCTTTACATGAGCAGAACATGATAAGCCGTTTTTCTCTCAACCGACCAGTGACTGCTCACTTTCATCAGGCAAGATACCCTCAAAATCAGAATCCACGAAATCCGTAATGTCGGGTAGCTGTGAATCATCCTCGGATGCCTGGGCCTTTTCCATACGGTTTCGGACTTCTGCTTCCAGCTTCTCGGCGATATCCGGATTCGCTCGAATATAATCCTTCAGACTGTCCTTGCCCTGCATCCGAATGTCCCCATAAGTGAACCAGCTTCCGGACTTTTCGATAATCTCAAGCTTTACGCCAAGGTCAATCAGTTCACTGCTCCGGGAAATCCCTTCGCCGAACAGGATATCGAACTCAGCTTCCCGGAAAGGCGGAGCCACTTTGTTCTTGACGACCTTAACCCGAGTGTGATTACCGACCTTCGTTCCGCCCGTAGCGATGGTTTCAACTCTACGGACATCAAGGCGGACACTGGAGTAGAATTTCAGGGCCCGGCCACCCGTAGTAGTCTCAGGATTGCCATACATCTGCCCGATCTTTTCCCGCAGCTGATTGATGAATATTACGACGCAGTTAGTCTTGGATACAGAGCCTGCCAGTTTTCGCAACGCCTGGGACATTAGCCTCGCTTGAAGGCCAACGATGCTATCGCCCATCTCAGCCTCGATTTCGCTTTTAGGAACCAAGGCTGCAACGGAGTCAATGACTATGGCATCCACGGCCCCGCTCCGCACCAGGGCATCTGTGATCTCCAGCGCCTGCTCACCGGTATCCGGCTGGGATACAAGCAGCTCGTTTGTGTCAACACCAAGGTTCTTGGCATAGACCGGATCCAGAGCATGTTCGGCGTCAATGAACGCTGCAATACCTCCGGCCTTCTGACTCTCAGCGAGGATATGCAGAGCAATCGTGGTTTTGCCGGAAGACTCAGGCCCGAAGATCTCAATGATCCGCCCTTTCGGGATACCGCCAATACCAAGTGCATAGTCCAGGGCCAGACTGCCCGTGTGGATGCACTCGATATTCATATCCGGTCTCTGACCAAGATACATGATTGTGCCATTTCCAAAGGTCTTGTTGATCTGAGATATGGATGTCTCCAAAGCCTTTACCCGATCTTCTGCGGGCCTCGGAGATTCGACCTTCTTGGACTCCTTCTTCGCCATGTGTATGTCTCCCCCTTATCTGGCTCTTCGTTCAACAAACCAGCGACCGATATTAGAGCCATGTGATTCTGTGCTGCGTTCAAAGAACAAATAACTCTGCTTTCCCCGAATCTGAACAGTGTAGCGGTCTCCCTGCCCTCCGGCTTTCATCGCTGCAGCCTGGCGGATCTCCGTCACACGGTCGATCTTGTATTTCGTCCCATCCTCCCATATCAGAAGCATTGGGGCCATACGACCGTGTTCATTGAACGCGGCTATTACTTGTACATAAACCTTATCACTGTCCATTCCCAGCTCCCGGCAGGCGCTGTATCACTGGGCTTTCTCGTCGAAGAACTCTGACAGCGAGATCCCCATGGCACTACAGAGCCGCTCTATCACATCAACGCTTAATTGAGATTGACGAATCCGCGCAGATCTCAATGTGGTACTCGGTACACCACTCACTTTGGACAGGTCTGCCATCGACAGATTCCGGTGCGCAGCCAGTTCAGTTACACGCTCAACAGTGTTAATCATTTTCGGACCTCCTTTGACTGATTTCCCTGATAAGGCAGATTATCCATTCTCCAGGGATCTCATTTTCTCACAAAGGGTGTCCAATATATCGGACAGATCAAAGGACCCTACCAACGACTTGAAAACCAAGCTGTGTGTGAACTTCACGCGGCTCGTACTTTTCGTTGTACGAACGAAGAACCGGGATGTGGACATCCTCTCCGTTTTCCTGTTCAATTCGTTCTGTCAGAACTTTGAAATACGCCTGCCCATCATAGATGAAAATGCCTTCTTCGCCCAACCGAAGTTCCGTGGTTTCCTGAATCCAGATAATCTGCCCATCCTGATAAACAGGCTCCATACTGTCTCCGGAAATGGTCAAAGCGAAGTCCGCCCCGGCAGGAATCGCGGTTTCGGGGAAATCAACCATCTCAAAGTCCCCATCCTCCAGGAAGTTACCGGTGCCGGCAGATACCGGTGCCAGATACTTCTTCATCTTCCGGTTTCGGATCCTTTCAATGCTCACCAGTTTCTTGGGTGTATAACGACCCGTTGCGATAAGGTCGTCGCGGTATTCTCGGACCTTCTTCTTTCCCTGTTCGTTCAGGTATTGCATCTTAGGTGCAGAGGTGAAAAAGGTTATGTCCTCGTCGATATCCAGTACTTGGCACACAGCCACCAGCTGATACGCATTAGGATATGTCTCGCCGGTTTCCCAGCGGCCATACGAAGTGGCGCTGATCTTGCAACCCACCTTCGCCAAGGCATCCGCCAAAACATAACGGGATACTCCTTTTCTCTTCCGCGCTTCCGCCAGACGTTTGCCGACAATGTTCCGCTCCTGCTCGTCTAAAATGCTGTATTTCGCGTCCATCAGCTCTCCGAGCGGTATCACTTTCTCTGCTGGTTTTTTGCGTCCCATTTCGATCCTCCTCTGCAAAACGGGTGTCTTTTCGAGAGGAGTATAACACAGGCACTTTGATTCTGTCAACAAAAAGATGCATATAGCGTTGCAAATGCGTCCTTGACACAACGGTATATGCATTTTATAATGCCGGTGTCCTGACCCCGAGGAAAGTTACCACTCCAGGAGGTGACCAACGATTTCTTTGGAGGACATGGTGCTTCACTCCGACCTCAACAGCTTTTACGCCAGCGTTGAAATCATGCTGAATCCCGCCCTCCGGGGTAAAGCGGTTGCCGTCTGCGGATCAACCGAAAGCAGGCACGGGATTGTTTTGGCAAAGTCAGAACTGGCGAAGAAGGCCGGAGTAAAGACCGGAATGGCAAATTGGGAAGCAAGGGAAGCCTGCCCAAACCTGATTATTGTTCCGCCTCAGTATGACCAGTATCTTAAGTACTCCAAGCTCGCCCGTGAGATCTATTACAGATACACAGACTTGGTTGAGCCTTTCGGTATGGACGAATGCTGGTGCGCCTTTCGGGGGAACGAAATCCATGCGGCGGACGGCCATGTCTATAACTCAGTTTTAGATATCGCGGAGAAGATTAGAGAATCCATGCGAGAGGAACTGGGTCTCACGGTGAGCATCGGTGTGGCGTTCACTAAGATCTACGCCAAGCTCGCCAGTGACATGAAAAAGCCTGACGCCATCACAGTTATTACCAGGGAGGATTACAAAGAGAAGGTATGGCCTCTTCCCGCCTCTGATCTTCTGTATGTGGGATCAGCCACAGCTGTAAAGCTTGCACGGTTTGGGATACATACCATCGGTGAACTTGCTGCCATGCCGCAAGAGTTTATGAAGGGTCTTCTTGGAGTGAACGGGGTTAAGCTCTGGACTTATGCAAATGGCACGGACGCCTCACGTGTCTGTCATAAGGACTTTGTCAGCCCGATCAAATCAATTGGCCACGGAATCACCTGCTCCGCCGACTTGCATAACTGCGAGGAGGTTTGGAGGGTCATTCTGGAACTAAGCCAGGATATCGGCCACCGGCTCCGCGTTCACGAATTGGAAGCCACCGGCGTTCAGATCGCGGTTCGCGGAAACAATCTCCTTGGTAAACAGTATCAAGACAGACTGGAACACATCACTCGAAGTCCTCTGGAAATAGCCAGGGCAGCCTATGAGCTGTTTGACCGGGAATACCGATGGGCAACTCCCGTTCGTGCCCTCACGGTCCGCGCACTGGGTTTGGTACCCCAGGGGCAAGCCATGCAGAGCAGTCTGTTCTGGGATATTGACAAATCACTTCGGCTGGACAAGTTGGATACCGCTGTGGAGGGTATTCGCTCCAGGTTTGGAAAAGCGTCAATTCGTGCTTGCTGTTTGCTGCAGGATCTTCATATGCCCGATGACGGGCGGGATCAGGTAAAGATGCCTGGCCTTATGTATCAATAGGTTGTGCGATTGGACGAGGAGGTAGTCTGATGGCAGTGTTCGTGAAAAAGGATGCGCAGCTCATAGACGTTGATGAGCTTGATTTTTCCCTTGGTGTTTTCGATGAGCAAGCGGTCTCGTTTGCATGTCCTATATGCGGTAAGCGCATCACCGCATTTCGCAGGAAAAACGAACTGGCAAAAGCCAGATGCTTAGGATGTGCAGCAGAGTGCAGATATCAGGAAAAATCCAGACGTCACATTGTCGTTGACGCATTTCTGAACTCTCTGCGATAGCATCTCCTGATAACAATCAAATATGCTGCAGCGACCGGGGACGGGTCGTTCTGAAAAAGGGATCTGGTAAATCCTTGTCCAGGCGCTGCACGATAACCGGTGAGTTTGACCAGACATATTACTTGAGAGGCTCTCCGGCAAAACAGATGAACTGATCTGTTTTGTCGGGGAGCCTTTTCTGTTTCTCAAAATCAATATCTGAGCCTGATATGCATTAGGGCGAAGGATACAAATATCGTTCTCTCGACGGAGGGAGAGCGGTATCGGTACCCTGTCTTTTTTGCGCCCATTTTCAGGCCGGAAATACACAGCCCGATCCCGAATCCCCCGCGAGCACGGTTCTTCGCTTTAACCGCTTTCATGGCGGAAAGGACAAGCCGTGTGGCTCCCCTATATCGCAGCATACCCGTAGCCCCCGTTTCTTGACTTCACAACAATCAAAAAACGGAGGTTACAAATGAAAGAGTTTTATACCGGTCCGCGGGATCCGCGGCCGAAGCGCAGGAAAAGCCCGGATAATCCCTACACAATTTTCTCGGTTGGAATCGACACCCCTCATGCGAGATTCTTCGTTGAATTCGTCGACGGAAACGGCGAATTCCAGCAGGTAGAGGTCGTCGAAGAGGTCTTTGACCTGTTTGACGAGTTTGAACTGAATGACATTGCTCAAATGCACAAGTCCGAACGTCATCTTGAATTTCTCGAAAAAACCGAAGCCGCTTTGAATCGGCAGGTGACCCTGATCCGTGATTCTCTTGATGATCAAGCCCAAAAAGAATTCGAGCTGAAACGCCTGCGGAAGGCCCTATACAAGCTACCCGAACACCTGCGCCGTCGAGTAAATATGTACTTTTTCCAAGACATGAAGCTTGAGGAGATTGCAGCGGCTGAGGGTTGCTCTTGGCAAGCCGTCCAGCAGTCCTTAAACCGTGCTTTGCCATATCTTCGTGAAAAAATTTCAAAAACTGACTTGTAAAAACACGTTTTTGTGGGGAATAAAGTGAGGGGTATTTAAAAAGCCTCTTGACGGAACCCTGAAAACTGAATATCCGGCAGCTAAATAACATCAGCGAGTAAGCCCATAAACGGGGCAGCGATGCGGAGGATGCGCCAGGACCACCTGCGGGGAGCAGCATTTTCTTCCCGTCAAAGACGGCCAAACAAGGTGCAGAGCGGATTCCATCCATCCAAAAGCGGCTTTGGCAAGCCGTTTCGCAATGACCTTGCTCGCCTACAATGGTACCCCTGCCCAGCCACAGCCACACGCAATGGGGGCAGCTCGGAGAGATCCTCGGAGGGGTTAGAGTCCCGGTGCGCGGCGCCCGCCGCGGTTTAGTTGTTCGCCCAAGCCTGGGGGAGTAGTGACAAATACAGGCAAGTGAAATGTCAAAACGGCAAAACCGTTGAGGGCAATTCGCGTTCAACGGTTTTGCCTTATGACTAGAGCATAAGAACACATTGACTTTCAAACCCGAAAGAAGGATTTGAGAATGAGCTCAAAGGAGCTTTCAGATAACTTGGCATTTCTTTCTGCCCAGCAATTGCTGAATTCCCTCGTAGAGAACAATGTTTTGACAGAAAAAGAAGCGGAGCAGGTTCGAAAGGAACTGATCCGACGTCTCAGGCCGACCATTTAATCGCCGGTCTTCCCATTATTACAGGCTATTGTCACCAATCATGAAGCCCGCTTTTCGTTGGGTTTGGTGATACCATTACAGGCTTTGAATTGGTATTGTGTGTCGCTGAAAGGAGGAGCGGTACATTGGAAAAGGCGAAGAACATCGCAAAAGGCTCCTGGGTTACCGTAATTGATCCTAAGGCGACCATACCACACAATCTCCGCGTTGCAGCATACGCCCGCGTCAGTACGGACTCCGAAGATCAGGTCAATTCCTATATCGCGCAGGTTGATCACTACACGAAATACATCCGCGATCACGCCGGGTGGGATCTGGTAGAGGTCTATGCCGATGAAGGGCTGACCGGCATGAGTACTCAGCACAGAGAAGACTTCAACCGTATGATCAACGACTGTCGGGCAGGCAAGATTGACCGTATATTGGTTAAGTCCATATCGCGCTTTGCCCGAAATCAGCAGGACTTTATACTCCACATGCGCGAACTCCTGAAGTGTGGCGTGTCCATTTACTTCGAAAAGGAAAACCTGGATACCGGCAAGATGAACTCGGAACAGGTAGCGGACATCTATGGCGCATTCGCTCAAATGGAAACCACTGGCCATGCGCAAAACATGCGTATGAGCTATCACATACAAATGGAAAAAGGCATCTTCGTTCCGGCCAAACCGCCCTACGGCTACCGTCTGGAGAAGAGGCAGCTGATCATTGTTCCCGAAGAAGCCGCGGTTGTGAAATACATATTCCAGGAATACCTGGCAGGACGCGGCAAACAGGATCTTGCGCAGGAACTGAATGAACGCGGCATCAAGCGCAGCAAGGGAAGCGGTGCCTGGCACTTCGAAACCATCGGATACATTCTGTCAAATCCAACTTACACGGGTAATCAGATCTGGCAGAAAACCTATAAGACTGACGTCCTTCCCTACGAGGAGCGACGCAATAAGGGCGAACGCCCGAAATACTACGCCGAGGATTGCTGTCCGGCTATCATCAGCCAGGCTGATTTCGATCAGGTTCAGCTGCTCATATCAAAACGTAAAGAGTCGTCACAGCAAACACACAGTGCTTCGCCATTACCGGGAAGGCTGGTCTTCTGTGCGGAATGCGGTTCGTCTTGCAGACGGAAAGCTCAAAAGAACCGTGTGAGTTGGTCATGCCGCAAACATGAACGGAGCAAAGCAGAATGTCCTTCAAAAAGAGTAGAGGAACAGGAACTGCTGGATCTGCTCCGGCGTTTCTATCACAAGATGCGAATGCATGGGGACAGCATCCTGAAACCCCTGCTCCTGCAGCTCACAGAACTGCAGGAAATAGAGCTTCGATCAAACCCCCAGATCGGAGAAATCGATTCTGAGATTGCAAGACTTGCAGAGCAGAACCATGTGCTAACCCGACTGAAAACCAAAGGGTTCATGGATACTGCTCTGTTTCTATCTGAACAGAATGGAATCAACAGCAGAGTCAGGGAACTCAAGCGGAAACGCAAAGACATCCTCAACGGGAGCAAACAGGAAGCTATCATTCACGAAACCGAAGAGATGCTGCAGTATCTCGAAAACGGTCCTGAATGGCTCCAGGACATAACCGTTGACGCATTGGATCACCTGATTGACAGGATACTCCTGGCCGCAGATAACCGAGTCCGAATCCGCATGAAAAACGGCCTTGAAGTCATAGAACAGCTGGAAGGAGGGCCGGCATAATGGCTTGGCAGAGAAGTATCCCCTTCGGGTACTGCATGGAGAAGGCGGTGATTCGCTGCAACACGCAGGAAGCCGATGCCGTCCGGCAAATATTCTCCTTATATCTGAAGGGACTGACACCGGGGCAGATCACTGAAATGATGAATGACTCAGGACTTCGCTACCGAAAGGAAGCAGAACAGTGGAACAAAAACATGATCTATCGGATCCTGAGCAATCATCGCTACACAGGTGATGCCACATATCCTCCAATCATCAGCGAGTCAGAGTTCCAGCTGGTACAGGAGCGGAAAGCGAAACAGTCCCTTTACTCCCCGTGCCCGCCATGGATTGCTGCAGTAAAGGGAAGGGCAATATGCAATGTCTGCGGGGAAACCGTTTCCAGGCAATCTGTAGGTCGCGGAAGGACCCAGTGGCAATGCCAGAACCCTTACTGCCAGAACACCGTTCGGTATAACAATCTGGACTTGGAACGGAGACTTGAACGATGTGTTCAGGCAATCGCAAAAGACCCGGAACTTCTTGCGTCCCGGAGCAGTGAGCAGCAGAAAACCACACCTCCTAACCTTCGAATGGAGAACGAGCTCACGGCAGCATTCAACAGACGTGACGGTAACTATGATTACCTGAAAACACTGATCTTCGCCATCGCTTCCGAGAAGTACCTGCTGCTTCCGGATAACACACTCGTCTTCCGGATCAAGGATTACATCCGCCAGATGGACGAAGGAGCAGATCAAACGAGCATTATCAAAAAGATCCTGGATGCCGTCGTTGCAGCAGTAGTAATTGGTGATCGGCACTCCATATCTCTACAACTGGTAAACGGATTGATCATAACAGATGAAGGTGATGTGAAATGAGCATGATGGATGCAGTAGCCAGAAAAGTCACGGTCATTCCTGTCTCACCGGAATATACACAGAAAGATATCCGCAAAAAGAGACTCCGGGTAGCTCCGTACTGCCGTGTATCCACAGATTCTGATGAGCAGCTCAACAGCTACGAGGCTCAAATCGAGTACTATACCTCCAAGATCGCTGAAAACCCCGAGTGGAGTATGGTCCGGCTCTACGCAGATGAAGGAATCACAGGAACATCCATGCGAAAAAGGAAGGAGTTCCTCAAGCTCATTGAAGACTGCGAAAAGGGCAAAATCGATATGGTGATCACCAAGTCTGTCACGCGATTTGCCCGGAATACGCTTGAAGGAATCCAGACGGTCCGGCAATTGAAACGAATGGGAATCGGCGTATTCTTCGAAAAGGAAAACACAAACACCTTGTATCTGGATAACGAGATGGTGCTTACATTCTTCTTCTCCCAGGCGCAGGCGGAAAGCGAATCCCTGAGCGGAAACGTGCGATGGGGACACAGGAAGAACTTCCAGGATGGCAAGGTCTATTACCAGTACAAGAGCTTTCTCGGATATCGCCGTGGACCGGACGGGCAGCCGGAAATCGATGAAGAAGAGGCAGCCATCGTTCGCAGGATATTCTCGGAGTTCCTGATGGGAAACAGCCTTAGGAAAATCTGCCACTCCCTGGAATCAGACGGTATTAAGACTGTCCGTGGCAGGGATACCTGGTCGGAGAGCACGCTTAAATCGATGCTCAGGAATGAAAAGTACATTGGCGATGCATTGCTTCAAAAGACCTACATCGCTGATCTCTTTACACATCAGAGCAAAAAGAACCGAGGGGAATTACCTCAGTACTACGTCCACGATTGCCACCCGGCCATCATCGATAGAACTACCTTTCAAAAGGTGCAGGAGGAATTGGCCAGAAGAGCCAGCCTGCACAAGCGCTCGACGAAAGCCAAAACCGAGCAAGGCAAGTACAGTTCTCAATATGCTCTGAGTGACCTGCTGATCTGCGGGGAGTGTGGCAGTTCTTATCGAAGGCATCTGTATATCATAAACAACGAGAGGGTCCGCGTATGGCGTTGTATCAACCGTCTTGAAAACGGAAAGCGTTACTGCAAGCACTCCCCGACTTTAAGAGAGGAGGATCTGCATAGAGCGCTCGTTAATGCGATGAACGATTCAACGCACCTTCCTTCCGTCAAAGAAACCTTGCGGGACAGTATCATTCGCACACTCGCCGGAAATGAACCATCCATGACTCCCCAAGCAGTGGAAAGCCAAATCCGAGCCATTCAGGAACGGCAGGTCGAGCTCTACAAACTGGCTGCCACCTCGGGGGCCGGCGAGGAATACGATGAGGAACTGGGGCATCTTCACAGTGAAAAAATCCGCCTTCTGGAACTGATGGATAAGCTGACCGAAGGCCGCAATGAAAACCAGGCTTTCGAAAACCGCCTAAGTGCAGTAGACACACTCCTTGACAGCAAGGATCGCGCCATCAGCGAGTATGATGACTGCTTCATCCGCAGCCTCATCAGCTTTATCACCGTCCAGGGCAAGGAAACCATCATAATTCACTACAAAGACGGTTCAAGCGTGATACAGACTATTACAAAGCCCTGCTGACAGACCCCGAAGGAACCTCCTGATCCAAGGGCTCAGGCTCTCCTGTTGCTGGATCGGATCTGATGAATTCAAGGATCTCATCCAAGGTTCGGCTGCTTTGCGCAATTGCAAGAAGAATCTCCTCTTTCCGTTCGTTATTGCGAGTTGCAATCAATTCTTCGAGTTCTCCTTGCAACTGCTCATAGCGTGCTCTTGCTTTTTCAGCCGCAGCCTTTACGCGATCGATTTTATCATCCAGGGTTAGTATCGCATACCGGGCCATGTCTATTCCTCCTTCTGCTAACCAGATAGCGCCTCAACAATACGGTCTCATAAACTAAGGATAGCTGCTCTCAGACATATACGCACTTGACTCCTCGAATGACTCCATATGGTACTGATCGTCCGGTTTTTCACCCGCACTACCATCGCTAAAGCCAAAACCGGCAGATTCTTCTTTAGTTTCTTCGTCT
>JAEEGG010016352.1_pt1 | contig 15415 bp, 13 predicted proteins | sample 9134161 | NCBI WGS metagenome assembly JAEEGG01 (sample SAMN16246543, study PRJNA631951) | gut metagenome | biome: gut microbiome; feature: rumen; material: CR-attached | host: Bos | place: Iran: Karaj | collected 2018-10
CTTTGTCCATTATGGTGAGGCTGCCGACGTGTGTGTCGTTGAGGGGATGATGGGCTTGTTCGACGGCTATGATCGCGATAAGGGTTCTGCCTATGAGATTGCCAAGACGCTCGATATCCCTGTCGTGCTGGTGGTCGATGCGAAGTCTGCTGCCTATTCGATAGCAGCGCTGCTACAGGGTTTCCTGAATTTCCGAAAGGATATCCGTTTTGCAGGCGTTATATATAATAAGGTGGGATCTGAGAAACACTTTGAGATGCTCCAACAGGTGTGCGACGATCTGCAAGTACGCTGTCTGGGGTATCTCCCTAAAGATGCTTTACTCGAACAAGGCTCACGCTATCTAGGTTTGGACTTCTCTGAACAACCAGAGACTCATAAGCTGATCAATCTTTTAGAAGAACATGTCGATTGGCGGGCTTTAACCCCAAAATATGTTCCCAACGTGGGAATATTTGATTCCCAGTGTGGGAATATTTTATTCCCAGTATGGGAACAAAAAGTGCTCTTTGCGCGCAATGCCGAGAGCTTTAGCTTTCTCTATCAGGAAACCATAGACAGATTCTCTTCTGTGCGCTTCTTCGATCCGGAGACTGAGGTGCCTGACCTCAGTGGAATCGATCTGCTCTATCTGCCTGGTGGTTATCCAGAGAAACATCTGGAGGCACTTGTGAAGAACGAGGCTTGCAGAAAAGCCATCAAGGACTTTGCTGAACAGGGTGGAAGCGTGGTAGCCGAATGTGGAGGCATGATGTATCTCTGCAAGAGCATTGTGACAGATGAGGGCGAATATCCGATGTGTGGTGTACTGCCTTATCGCATCACGGCTCGCAAGGCTGACAGAAAACTTTCATTGGGTTATCGTCAGTTTGAACTCGACGGGAAAGCCTATCGTGGACATGAGTTCCACTATACGCAATTTCTGGGCGAAGTGCCAGTATCTGCCACACAGGTCTTTGATGCCAAAGGCAAGCCTGTGGCGACACCCGTTTTCAGATATAAGAATGTCTTAGCCAGCTATACGCACCTTTATCAGATATGAAACAGCTTCATCCCATCATGTTTGCAGGAACAGGCAGTGATGTCGGCAAGAGCATCGTTGCAGCAGCCTTCTGTCGTATCTTCAAGCAGGACGGCTACCAACCAGCTCCCTTCAAGGCACAGAATATGGCACTCAACAGCTATGCGACACCTGAGGGACTGGAGATCGGAAGGGCTCAGGCCGTGCAGGCTGAGGCTGCTGGCATCGCTTGTCATACGGATATGAACCCGCTGTTACTGAAGCCGCAGAGTGATCATACTTCACAGGTGATTCTGAATGGCAAACCTGTGGGCAATAAGCATGCCTACGACTACTGGCGCAGACAAGGGGCTGGGGATATTGATTTCCGTGCAGAGGTCTGCAAGGCGTTCGATCGTTTGGCAGCACGTTATAATCCCATCGTGATGGAGGGTGCAGGCAGCATTTCGGAGATCAACCTGCGAGCTACTGACTTGGTGAATCTGCCGATGGCACGTCATGCGAAAGCTGATGTGATCTTAGTGGGCGATATTGATAGGGGAGGGGTGTTCGCTTCTGTCTATGGCAGCATCGCCCTGCAGACACCAGAAGACAAGGCTCTCATCAAGGGTATCATCATCAATAAGTTCCGTGGGGATATGCGTCTGTTTGAAGAAGGACGCAAGATGTTGGAGGAGATTTGTGGCGTGCCCGTCTTGGGCGTGATCCCTTATTTCAAGGATATCCATATCGAGGAAGAAGACTCTGTGGCATTGGCCCAGAAGTCTTTCCAACTGCAACAGGACAAGGTGAATATTGCTGTCATCATGTTGCAGCACCTCTCGAACTATACCGACTTCGATGCATTGGAACAAGACGCGCGCGTACATCTTTTTTATACTAATAACGTGGAGGATATTCAGAAGGCGGATATCATCATTCTGCCTGGTACTAAATCGACCTTGCACGATCTCTATGAACTGCGTCGGAACGGTTGTGCACAAGCTATCGTCAAGGCTTATCGTGAAGGCGCTTCCGTATTGGGTATCTGTGGCGGATATCAGTTGATGGGTATCGAGGTGTGCGATCCGGATCATGTGGAGGGGGATATCGAACGCCTACCTGGTCTTGGGCTGCTGCCTGTCACCACCACGATGAGTGGTGAAAAACTCACCCGTCAGGTGAAGTGCGAATATGGTGAGGGCTACGAGATCCACATGGGAGAGACGAAGCCCTTTGGTGATGCTGAGGCCTCACCCATGCTGCATCTGCACGACGGACGAGCTGACGGTTATCGTGTGAATGAGAAGTGTATGGGAACCTATGTGCATGGTATCCTCGACAATGCGGCCTTTGTGGATGAGTTGCTGAAGCCTTTTGCTGAGAAGTTCAGCAGTGATGCGCCCTCATTCGACTATCAGGCCTATAAGGAAGAACAATATAACAAACTCGCTGATCATGTGCGCCGTTATGTGGATATGGAGCGGGTTTATCAAATACTCTCAGACCATGATTGAAGGACACGGTGATGACATCTATCGTTATGGAGCGTTGCGCTGTAATTTCAGTAGCAACATCTCTCCATTGATTGATACCAGCGGATTGCGTAAGTACTTGGCTGAGCGCCTGGAGATCATCAATCATTATCCAGAACCTTCAGCTCATAGCTTAGAGGTGCTGCTCGCCAATGAATATCATATCCAGCCTGACGAGGTGCTTGTTACCAGTGGGGCCACAGATGCCATCTATTTGATAGCCCAGACGCTGCGTAATGAAGGTTCGTTTGCTGTGAAGCGTCCAACATTCAGCGAGTATGCGGATGCCTGTAGGATGTTTGGCTATCAGGAAATACCCAAGGGTGGGGCTGTGCGCTGGCTCTGCAATCCGAATAATCCTACGGGTGAGGTGTATCCTTCGGAAAAGATTCAGAATCTGTCGCGTCGCCATCATTGGCTCGTCATCGATCAGTCGTATGAGGACTGTACACTTTGTAAAATGCTTTCGCCAAGAGAAGGTATCGAGATGCAGAACGTGATTCAGATTCACTCTATGACGAAACGCTTCTCCATACCAGGTGCGCGTCTGGGTTATATCACAGCTCCTGCTCCTGTCATCAGTCGCCTGCGTGCCAATTATCGTCCTTGGGCTGTCAATGCCTTGGCGATAGAGGCAGGCAAATGGCTCTTGACCCATAAGGACCCAAACGAACAGTTTATCATGGAAGATCTGTTGGCTGAGGCTCAGTTCGTCGCTAGGAAACTGCGTGGCATCTTTGGCATTCATGTCTATCCCACCAAGACAAACTTTATGCTTTGTTCTATCCGACAATCTTCTGCATCAGAATTGAAGTCATATCTAATTGAGAACCATCAATTTCTGATTCGTGATTCATCTAATTTCGAGGGGCTTGATACTTGTCATTTTCGTATTGCTGCACAACAGCCTGAGTATAACGATGAGCTGGTGAAGGCTATCAAAACGTTTACGCAACTAAGACATGGATAGCTGGATGATAATCATATTACCCTTGCTGATCGGCTGGTTGCTCGATCTGCTTTTAGGCGACCCAGCCTGGTTGCCTCATCCTGTGGTCGGGTTTGGTAAGATGATCTCCTGGGGTGAGCATCGCCTGAATCAGGGGCTGCATCGGATGCTGAAAGGTGCCTTGTTGGCAGTAGGTTTGATTCTCCTGGTGTTCTTTGTAGCCTGGTATCTGCGTTATCTGTTACTATCTCTTCAAGATGCGGTTGTCGTCATATTTGATGTTGTTATCGTCTTCTGTTGTCTGGCAGGAACAACCCTGATCCGAGAGGTTCGAGCCGTATTCCATGCCTTGGATCGCAGTCTGGAGGAAGGTCGTCAACAGGTGGCTCGTATCGTGGGGCGTGACACCTCAGAGCTCTCTGCTCAGGAGGTGCGTACAGCTGCGTTGGAGACGTTGGCAGAAAACTTGAGTGATGGTGTGATAGCTCCTCTCTTCTGGTTCGCTTTGTTAGGCACTCCTGGCATGTTGGCTTATAAGATGGTGAACACCCTCGACTCGATGATAGGTTACAAGACGGAGCGTTATAAGGACTTTGGTTGTTGGGCTGCGCATATCGACGATGTGGCTAATTATATCCCAGCTCGTCTCACGGCTTTGCTGATGATTCTGTCCTCTGGGAAACTGCGTCTCCTAAAGTTTGTCTGGAAGAATGGTCGTCGTCATGCCAGTCCGAACAGTGGTTACCCGGAAGCTGCCTTGGCTGGTATCCTAAATTGTCGCTTTGGGGGACCACATTATTATTTCGGCCAACTCTTCGACAAACCCTATATAGGCGATCATGACAGACTGCTCGATACCAATGATATGAAGAAAGCTGTCCGCGTGAATCGTGTGGCAGAGATATTGATGATAATAATTGTTTCGTTTTATGAGAAAATTCTTTTGGGCTTTTGCTGTTGTAGCCCTGTTCAGTGCCTGTTCTGGTAAGAACGCCAAGAAGTCTGGTTCAGATGTTGCCTCCGACGATGCTTTCGTTGAGGTGACAGTGAAGTATGCCACAGGTTTCAGTGTACGCGACTCTGCCGATATTCGTCTGGTGGATGTTGGCAAGCATGATCATTTCGCTCTCGTAAGGACTGATGATGCCGCTGCGCCTGTGGGTTATACGAAGGTCAAGGTACCTATCCAGCGTACAATCTGTATGACCTCGCTTCAACTCTCCAACTTCACCATTCTCGATGCCCATGATGTGGTGAAAGGACTGACTGGCACGAAGAATCTCTATAACAAGGATATTTTGGCTCGTGTGAAAGACGGACGTATCGTGAAGATTGGCATGGAAGGTAATTTCGATACAGAACTGGTGCTTGCTGCTAATCCGGATGTGATCTTTATCTCGCCCTCTAAGCGTGGTGGTTACGAAGCCATCAAAGAGACAGGTATCATGTTAGTGCCCCATCTGGGGTATCAGGAACTCGATCCTTTAGGACAGGCTGAGTGGATCAAATTCATAGGTATGTTTATTGATAAGGAGAAAGAAGCCAATGAAGTATTTGCAGGCATCGAACAGCGCTATAATGATCTGAAAGCAAAGGCTTCATCAGCTACGACTCGTCCTACGGTCTTTTCTGGTGAGATGCACTATGGCAATTGGCATGCCGTTGGTGGCAAGAACTACTTGGCGCAGATCTTCCGTGATGCAGGTGCCAACTATGTCATCCAAGACGAAGAGACGGCAGGCGAGAACCTGGAGTTTGAGAAAATGTATGCCCTGGCGGCTAATGCAGACTACTGGCGCATCCTGAACAGCTTCCAAGGTGATTTCAGTTATGAGGCTCTGAAATCCTCTGAGCCACGAAATGAACTCTTCAAGGCTTATAAGGAGCGGAAGGTCATCTACTGTAATATGAAGCAACAGCCTTATTATGAGATTACCCCTGTGCAACCAGATGTGCTGCTGAAGGATTTTGTGGCGATCTTCCATCCGGAACTCGTAGAATCTGATTACCAACCCACCTATTATCGACTTCTGAAATGAGACGTCCCCTGCCGCTGATTATTACCCTCGTCGTGGGTATCCTTGTATTGTTGATTGTGAACCTGCTCATAGGCTCCGTCAGGATTCCCGTAACAGAGGTATGTCGTGTCCTTTTGGGTGCCGAGAGTAATGAGATATGGACGAACATTGTCTATAGCAGTCGTCTGCCTCAAGCCTTGACGGCTATCATGGCTGGTGCAGGTCTCGCTGTCAGTGGTCTTCAGATGCAGACGGTATTCCGCAATCCTTTAGCAGGTCCTTCCGTGTTGGGTATCAGCAACGGCTCTGCCTTAGGTGTCGCCTTCGTCGTGCTGCTCTCAGGGCGTATCGGAGGTGTGGCACTTTCCCGTCTGGGTTATCTGGGTGATGCGGCAATGAGTGTTGCTGCCATCGTGGGTGCGCTGGCTGTGATGTCATTGATCCTGTGGGTGTCGCAGAAGGTGAGGGACAATGTCACTTTGCTGATCATTGGTGTGATGATTGGTTATCTGGCTAATGCAATTATTGGTGTACTGAAGTTCCTCTCACCAGAGGAAGATGTGAAGGCTTTCGTGGTGTGGGGCTTAGGTTCGTTCTCCCGTGTGTCAGGTGATGAGATGGTGCTCTTCGTCGTGCTGATGTGTGTACTTCTACCATTGGCATGTCTGTTGGTAAAGACGATGAACCTCCTGTTGCTAGGAGAACGTTATGCTGCCAACTTAGGTCTGAATATCCGTCGCAGTCGGATGCTGGTGATTGTATCTTCTGGTGTACTGGTAGCTATCGTGACGGCTTATTGTGGTCCTATCATGTTTATTGGTTTGGCTGTTCCCCATCTGGCTCGAGCTATCTTCCGCACTTCCGATCATCGCATACTGATGCCAGCCACAGCTCTTTGTGGCGCAGCGTTGGCATTGTTCTGCAATCTGATAGCACGCATGCCGGGTTTCGAGGGCGCCTTGCCTGTGAACAGCGTTACGGCCCTCGTGGGTGCTCCCGTCATTGTGAGTGTATTATTCCGTCGTCGTCAATCAGCAGAATAGTAAGATTGGCTTGAGGCACCAGAGGACGGCAGTGATCCATGCAATGCTGTAAGACCACGTGGCAAAAATCCTCTATCTTATCTGCTGGGATCACCTGCCATAACTCTCTGGCAAGCGTGATCTTCTCTAAATCAGCTTGGCAATCTGCTTCATGAAGCATCTGCTGAATAAACACCTTATCCATCGTGGCCTTACGACTATGGGTGTCAAGGTGGCCTGCTGCGAGTTTCACGGCTTTGCCTAACATCACACCAAGGGTTACTTCCCTGATGTCCAGTTCGTGAACCATCTTCAAGGTCTCGCCGATATAGTTGCCGTATTCCACAAATGCCTGCTGGGGTAGGTCAGGGTAGAGGGCTTTCACAAAACGTTCACTCTTGCCCCCACTGTTGATGACGACACGACTGGTACCACTGGCTTTGGCCACATTCATGCACTTGCGGATACTGTCGATGAAGGCTTCCTCGCTGAATGGCTTTACGATACCAGAGACACCAATGATGCTGATACCTCCCTCGATACCCAGACGGGGATTAAAAGTTCTTTTCGCAATAGCCTCACCTTCTGGTACGGAGATGGTGATGCTTAGTGATGAGTGTTGAGAGTTTAGTGTTGAGAGATTCTGCCGAATCATCTCACGAGGCGCTTTGTTGATGGCTGGTGATCCTGGGGGATAGTCAAAACCAGGAAGTGTAAAGGTGCCTACACCTTTGCCACCTAAAATCTCGAAGGTGACAGATGGCTTGACACTCGCTCGTATCTCCAACCCGTTTGTCACATCAGGATCGTCACCAGCATCCTTGATGCAATAGGCATAGCCCTCACCATAGCCAACTGCAACAGGGATGGTCTCCCCATCAGGCAATAAAACAGGAACCTCCTCTGGTGTCTCATTCTTCAAGAGTCGTATCGTTACAGCGATAGCCGCAGCAGTCGCACAAGTGCCTGTGGTGAGTCCACTATGCAAAGGATAAAACTCTGGCAACAGCTTCTCTACAGCTCTTCGCAATCCGTATGGTCCGTTGACAATCTTGAAAGCGGCAGGTGTCTCAGGGCGTTTCAGTACCAGAATCCGCATCCCTTTGGCTTTGGCAGCATCCACTTTCTCCTGAAATCCGCCAGAGAGACCACTTTCCTTCAGCAGAATGGCATTTGCCTCTACAGGCACATCCTTTGGATCTTCGAAATAGCAGAGCTGTTCCATCCTTGCTCCCTGTTTTTGGGCTAATGCGATGGATGATTCCCTGTTGAGAATGCGATAATAGACCTTAACCCCTGTAGCCTCTAAAGGTTTCAGTTTGCTGATGCTCTGCACACCAGTCGTAGCCAACAGCGTTTTGATATCCTGTGGCACCTGTTCATAGCTGTCGAGCCATTCCAGACTGGCATCTCTCTCAGGAAAGATACGTTCATAACGGATAGCAGGAATCTTCAGGGCGTCCGAGACTTCTGCAATTGTCTGGTGGAGTAGGGTGGCGAAAGGATGGGCTGCATCCACCATTAGACGGATATCGTGCTCACGGCAGAAGGTCAGCATCGCTTCAGCATCCAGCGCACCATCGATGCGCTGTCCGTGATGCAAGGTCAGGTCTTGCTCTCCTGTCTTCGTACTATAAAAGTAAGGTGAGCCACCTTCCTCCAGCACCTCTACAGCTTTACGGCCTTCTGTCGTTCCTCCGAATACCAGTATCATGCTTTCGTATCGTCGCCTTTTCTGAACAGGTGGGTGAAGTGCTTGTCGTAAAGGGCTGAGAGACCTTCGCGATTGTCGATAGCCTCACCTACCACAAGCATCGTGGTGAGGGTCAGGTTATTGTCGTGGACAATCTTCGCCAAGTCTTTCAGCTTGCCTCGATAGATCTTCTGATCAGGCCAGGTGAGGTGATAGCAGGCTGCAACGGGGGTATCCTCTGGGTACTCCTGAAGCAGTTCACGCTGCACATCATCGACGATGGCGGCAGAGAGAAAGATACACATCGTGCTCTGACTCTTTGCCAACATATGCAGTTGCTCTTTCTCAGGCATTGGCGTACGTCCTTCACCTCGTGTCAGGATAATCGTCTGTGTACGCTCTGGAATCGTGAACTGACTCTGCAACTCTGCTGCTGCAGCGAGGAAGGAGGAGATACCTGGCGTGATGTGATAACGCATACCTTGCTGGTCGAAGTAGGCCATCTGCTCCTGAATGGCTCCAAAGATACAGGGATCGCCTGTATGCAGACGTACGATGAAATGCCCCTTGTCGTAGTGTTCCTTCATCAGTGCACATTGTTCCTCGAGATTCATATCAGCTGAAGAGCGCACCACAGCCCCTGGCTTATGGCACTCCGTGAGAGCCTTAGGCACCAGCGAACCTGCATACAGGATTAGATCGGCTCTTTCGAGCATTTTGCGCCCTCGTACAGATACCAGATCAGGATCACCAGGACCTGCACCCACAATCTCGATATGTCCTTTCTTCTCTCGTAGATATTTATGGTCGATGGCGAGGGCAACTGTCCACTCTTCACCTTTTATCTTGGGGATGATCAGCTTGCCATGATTTGAACCTATGATGGCAGCAGCCTCGCACACGCTGGGTGTACCTACATGCTTCTCAACAGTAGCACTGGGATTGGGCACATCCACCTGCGCCAACTCCTCTGCAGTATAGAATTCTACCTTCTCCCCATACGTCTTTTCGAGCCGTCTGCAAAACGGTTCGTCCTTCTTCGCATCGATGGTGCAATACCTGTGGGAACAAGGCATAATACCATGACTGATAAGTGCCTCAGCCATCTCGTCGTAGATATATCTGAAAACCTTTGGGTGATGAGCCAAACCAAAGCCAATGGTTCCCACCATTGGAATAAATTGCAGTACCCACATATCATCTGGCTCTGCATGTACGAAAGGAGTCACCATGATCAGCAGCTCGTATTTTTCAGGATCTGCCTCACTGATGTCATCGATGATGGTCACATGCTCCGGCTTGGTTTTCTCCAGATAGTCTGTACCCTCATCGCGTACTTCCAGCAGCAGGGCTGTGGGCTGACGATTCACGAAAGCATAGATGCACTCCTGCAACTCTTTTTCATCACTCATCGTGGACCAGTCGAAACGCTTCTCAAACGTATCGAGTGCCCAGAGTCCTGCATTGTCGCTCTGGGTGGTGATCACTTCTCTGCCTCCGATGATGCCTGCTACCTCACGAGCCAGATCATTCGCCCCTCCGATATGTCCTGAGAGTACGGAGATGGCGTTTAGCCCTAAGCTATCCACACACACCACAGCAGGATCTTCGTGTTTGTCGTTAACAAATGGTGCAATGGTTCGAACGCAGATACCCATTGCTCCAATGAAGATAAAGGCATCCTGCTTCTGCCATTCCTTACCCGCTTCTGAGCGCTGAATCACTTTGGCTTTCAGCTCCCTTTGCAGCGTCGAGGCAATCTCACTTCCTGCCTCACTGATTTGTATGATTGCTATATTCATTTTTTCATCCGATGAACTTCAGGAAGGCCTCTGCCTGTGCCTTCAGTGATGCGATCTGCTCTTCGGTAAGAATCATACGACCTTCAGTCCATGCCTCTAGGTTCAGCACGATGCCCGTTTGCTGTTCCATCACATCAGCCTTGAGGAGCGTGAGCAACTCCGTCAGCTTCTCACGACATTTCGCTGTAGCCATCTTGCCACCAGCACCAGTCAGGGCGATTTTCTTTCCGTTGATGACTGTTGGGGTCTCGTAGTCGCCAGCCACCAGCGGGCGGGAGAGCCAGTCGAACAGGTTCTTCACGTGTCCTGGGTAACTGAAATTATACTCAGGCGTGAACACCCAGATGCCATCAGCCTCTTTCACCGTAGCACGCAGACGACCTACGGCCTCTGGTTCAGGAAACTCAATATCTTGATTGATAAGCGGCACATCAGAATAGTTTAGATAAGTCACTTCGGCCTGACTGCCAATCATCTTCTCTGCCTCAAGAGCCAATTGCTTGTTGAAGGACTCTTTCCTCAACGACCCAATGATAAATAGGATTTTCTTCATAACTTTGTGTATATATTGATTTCTAGATTTGCCTACAAAAGTACAAAATTAAACTCACCTAGCCAAATAATATTCAGAAAATGACATGGAAATTAAAATAATTAGCAAATTTGCGAATTGTTTGCGAATTTATTATTATCTTTGCACCCGTCAAGTATAATTAACGACAATGAATATAGAATTTGATAATGCGGCTTTAGAAGAACTCTACACCAATGGTGAAACACAAGATCATCAATACAAGCGCTTACCAAAGAATATCATTAAGCGATACATTAAGGTGGTCAACTACATCAAAGGTGTTAGAAGACTGGAAGATCTTTTCCTTATCAAGTCGCTCCACTATGAGAAAAAAAAAGGTGACCTGAATGGTGTTGATGCTGTCTGGATCAATGATCAATATCGCCTTTTCTTTTATAGTTCACCAGACGAAACAGGCATTATTGTAAACGCATTGTTATTTGAAATATCAAAGCATTATGAGTAAGAACAATCCAACCCCATTTGTAGCAACACATCCTGGTGAGATGATTAAGGATGAGCTAAAAGAACGTGGTATGACTCAGAAACAACTCGCTTCTGAGACAGGTATCAAAGCCTCAGTACTTAGTGAAACAATCAATGGAAAACGTAATATATCACTCAACGTTGCTGTAGCTTTAGAAAAAGCTCTTGGTATCCCTGCTGATATCTGGATGAATATGCAGACTCAATACGACCTCGATTCTGCCCATATAGCAGAGCGTGACAATCAGCGCGAGACAGTTTCTGTCACAATCCCTGTGCGCGATCGCAACCTCTTGCAGGAATTAGTTCGCAAGTTCGGCTGGGCATGTGTGTTCTAGCATGAAATATTACTAAGTTCACACAGTGATAGGCATGGTTTAATTTCTGTTCACATAATCGATATCTGGGACACCCGAATGAATCCCAACACCCAGGTTAAAAGAATAAAGATATAAAATACTTGGGACCTGAACTATAATTCAGGAAAAAAATCACAGCCCCCAATGGTCATAGACGGATAAGAATTTAATTGTAGGCTAACTTGCAAAAAATGGAAGAAATAGAATACGACAATATCGGAATTGACATAATTGAAACGAACAAGCATGTTCTTGAGTTATGTAGTAGAATCCTTACTCAATATCAAGATGTTTTAAATAAGCGAGAAAAGGATATTTGTAAGCATCTGCTTGAGGGACGATCAAGAAAATGGGTGGCTGATACTTTTCAAATGACAAGCGAGCGTGTTCGGCAAATCTTCTACAAATGCATTATTAAGTTGTCTGATGCTTACAGAGAAGAATTAAACAAAACCGAAAAGCTTGTAAAGGAGAATGAAAAGCTAAAACATAGGTTATTTGTTCTTGAACAAGAAATGCTATCTTCTAAAACTAGGAAGGACACAGAGACATTATCGAGTAAAGAACAGGCACTTTGTGTGAATGCTTTAAAGTTATTAGATGTTCCTGTTTGTTTTCTCCCTTTATCTTCTCGAGCTATTAATGTCCTGGAAGCTGCAGAGGTTCAAACCTTTAAAGATATTCCTATGCTTCCCGTAGGGCTACTTTATAGCATAAAGCGATGTGGAAGAAAAACTATTTATGATATAAATAACTATCTTTCAAAGTTCAATTTGAAGTTTGGAATGACTTATGACAATATATTATCATCGATGGCTGGGTTGTCAAATGAAGATATTTCCTTAGATAATTATGGTGATTATAGAGCGAAGAAAGAACCAATAGTTCTTTGTCAAATAAAACCTACTAAAGAGCCAATAGATCAATTGACTTTGAGGCAATTCTGTGGAGAGATGGGTACTGGAAAAAAGAAAAAAAAGAAATGGGGTGGTATAATTGAGCGTATTTTATTAGATAATCAAATCGATACGCTGGAGAAGTTCCTTGCTATGAAACCATGTGAATTTGAAGCGCTAAAAGGTGTAGGCCCTGCTGCACTTAAATATGCGAAAATGGCTTTTGATCATTTTGGGATAGAGTGGAGTGATGATTCCTATGAGAGCCACGATATCAATATTACGGTGACGGATTGATCTCTTCTTGAATGAATTTTCCTAGAAATCTAAATGCAACTAAAAAGAAAATGGCAGGGAATTTAGAAATCTCTGCCAAATGAGATAGAATGGTCTTAAACCATTTTGTAAATTTCTGTTGTTGATTTTTTTATTTTCTTCTCACCCAGTATTTGTGTGAGTCGGCACCTTTGGTGGTGATGCCTGATGATGGGTCGTTCACAAAGGACGCTAGTTCTCTTGAGGCTGAACTGCGGCTGATCTTGTTCAAGTTGGCATATTCCTGAAGCGTGATAAATCTATTCTTGTCGATATGTTGGAGGGCACGCTGCAAGCGCTCCTGAGGGGTGTATGAAGAGGAAGAAATAGGGTTGGAAGATGTATGCTCGAAGCTGTTTCCTTTGTTCATTTCTTTCACCAACTTTTTGTCTGCCTTGAAATTGATGCCCTTGATTTCCACATGACGGTATTTGGTCTTTGGTTCTGTCTGCGAAGTTTCTTGAGTATTGGCATCTGCCTTGTTGTCAGAGAATTGCAGCGATAGCGAGAATACACCCAGATTGTCGATCTTCAAGCTGTGACCCATTGGGAGATATGCTTTCATCACAGTGGATAATGTGTCGAGCACACCTCGTATGGTGCCTTGACTGAATGCTGGTGAATACTTGTTGATGAGTTCCACAACCTTGTCGTTGTCGAACTCCGTATAGACTTGCATCTTGGGGAATATTCTCCCTTTCTTGTTGTTTCCCATGCCCTCGGGCATGTCCTTAATAATATATTTTGCCATCATACGAATTAATTTATATTTCAAAGTTTGAGATGTCTATCCCAAAGTTTGGTATATACATTCCAAAGTTTGGTATGTGCATCCCAAAGTTTGAAACGGAAACTTGATACAAAGAAAGTGCCTTTTTCTTAAAGCACCAAATGATGATTGAATTAAGTTTAATGATTAGCCTATTTATCAGAATGATAATATGCCTTGAGGATCTCGATGGGATGGTTGTCGTTGAGGATAATCTTGGTGGGTGAGGTCTGGCTCAGATTTAGTTCCTGACAGGCTTCGTCCCACAGCTGATGACTGTCAGTCTTGACAAGAGGTGCCTTGACGCTGTTCATCACGATGCAGCCATTATCCGACAGAACAGTTTTTACCTTCGCCATGATTTCTTTCAGATGACCTCCGTGACCTCCGATAAACACGGCATCTGGATGAGGAAGGGCTGAGAGGTCTGTTCCCAGAAAATCGCCGATATGGATGTCGATGCCTGGGGCTCCAAACTTGCGGATGTTCTCTTGGATGATCGCCTCGCACTCAGGACGGATCTCGAAGGCGCATACTTGCAGATGCGGGAACTGCAGACGGGCTTCGATAGAGATGCTACCTGTGCAGAAACCGATGTCCCAGAAGACATTCTTCTTGCGTAATTCGAGGGCTTGAAGTGTCAGCAGACGGATAGGCATCTTTGTTATCATCTTTTCTCGTCCGTCGAGTAGGGTGAAGTCTGAATCGGGGATGCCGAAAGTCCTTTGAGAGAGTTGCCCCAGACTCTCGATAATCAGACAGTTCGGATTGGAGAAGTCGCATTGGCTTGCCTCCTCAAGCGATAAGGTTGTGACCTTTTCGAGTGCAGGATTTCCCAGATGCTCACCCACATGCATCTGATAGCTGGTGTAACCATAGTCTATCATGCGCTGGGCAATCGTTGCAGGGGTGTGCTCCTTATCCGTCAGGATGCCGATCTTTGCAGTCCGTTCTATCAGTGCCTTGTCGAACTCAGGCCAAGGGCGACCTGTCAGCGACACGATACGCATGTCGTGATAAGGTATTACCAGACGATGGGCCAACAGCTGCAGGGAGTTGAAAGTGGGGTAGAGTAGGATCTCTGCCTCAGGCATCTTCCGCCGGATGGTGTTGGCAAAGCCGAAGAACAGGGGATCGCCACTGGCGAAGACGATGATATCAGAACTGAGTGACTGGTACTGCAAGAAGACAGCATCGAGTGGGGTAGTGATGTCGATCCATTGGGCATCAGCAGGCAACAGTGAAGCTACAATCTCATGATGGCGCTTGCCACCAGAGAAGATCTTCCCCTGCTTGATAATCGCCAATACCTCTGCGGAAAAAATCGGCTCTGGCGCATCCGAAATCCCAATCACGATAAACTTCATAAGTCACGACCTGGTTTAAGTTGGGCTGCATCATCGAAGGTCAGGATGGCGTTGCAGAGCGTAGTAGCTAGATTAGAGCCTCCTTTTCGTCCTTCGACGATGATTTTGGGGATGTTGCGGAAAGGTTTCACCATGTGCTTTGACTCACGCACATGTACAAAACCTACTGGGGCAGCGATGATGCCAGCAGGATGAGCCTTGCCCTTGCGCATCAGGTCGCAGAGTTCCATCAAAGCAGTGGGGGCATTGCCAAAGGCAAAGAGTGCGTCAGGGTGCTCCTCTACAGCTAGACGGATGCCAGCCTGCGTGCGAGTGATACCCTGTGCTTGCGCCATCTCTGCCACCCGTGGATCGCTCAGGTAGCATTTCGCCTCGACACCCAAGCGCTGAAGGGCTCCTTTGCGGATACCACTTGTCACCATTGTCACATCTGTCACGATGGTTTTCAGCGTTCCATCCTTTACCTTATTATATAATTGCTCCACAGCTTCTGAATCTGTATAAAGGATATCCTCCATATCGAAATCGGCAGTGGTGTGGATGGCGTGAAGCAATGCCCATTTGTGGACGGGTGGGTAGTCTTTCTTTAATTCGCCAGGTATGGTGCGGAAAGTTTCTATCATGATATTT
>JAEEGG010016354.1_pt1 | contig 15414 bp, 10 predicted proteins | sample 9134161 | NCBI WGS metagenome assembly JAEEGG01 (sample SAMN16246543, study PRJNA631951) | gut metagenome | biome: gut microbiome; feature: rumen; material: CR-attached | host: Bos | place: Iran: Karaj | collected 2018-10
CTCTTTCCAATGAAAAAATCTCTGAGGACTAAATTCGATTTCAAATTCTGAATCTGAGAGGTCAGATGTTTCATATAATCATAAGTGATAGAATGTTGATTATCTTTATTGTAATGAAACAGGAATGCATTTATACCATCAACCTTTTTTGAATAATAGATTAAAGGGATTATTAGTTGAAAGTCATTACGTATATTAACACCCTCAACGCATCTGACATGATGGTCCGTGTAAAGGTTTCTTCTAATCAACCGACGCCAGACAGAAGCTCCACGTTTGCCTAGTAGGATCATTTCTAATAATGTGTCTTTGTCTAGATCCCAGCCTCCGTCAAAATATTCTTTCACGTCATCTTGATAGTGTGCATAGGCACGACATGTTACAATATCAGCATCCGTTTCCTGTTGTTTCTTAACTAATAACTCAACGGCATTTGTATCCACCCAATCATCGGCGTCCACCCAAAATGAAAAAACTCCTTTGAAATTTGCAATAAGGGTATTACGGGCAGCAGCAGAACCTCTATTTTGTTCATGACGCAGGATCCGTATCTGTTCTAACCGCGTCGGATAATCTTTCATCACATTTTCCAACTTCTGGATACTGGCATCGGGTGAACAATCATCACAAAAGATATACTCCAAGTTGTCATAGGTCTGCTCAAAGAGACTTCGCGCACAACGCTCAATATACGCTTCTACCCGATACACAGGAACTAAGACACTCACTAAAGGGTTACTCATATTCAATCAAGTATTAATAGTTTTATTTTTTATCAAAGAGAATAGTCTGTTTTTGACTTTATTCAGTTTGTTATATACATCTTCTCCATTCCTAAAATAGCTTGATAAATAAATTAACGCCAGATCAAGCATTATTCCCCAGCATCGGTGCTTCCTGGCTTGTTTCCAAAACATAGAAAAAGCTAACCAATAATCAGGTACCTTCCGAAGATATCTGAGACAATGGAAAGTGAAGTATAAGTATTTAACATAGCGGACCATCTCCTCTTCTTCCTTTGAAGGCGTCAAATGCATCAGGATATTTTGAATGACAATGCCCTTATTTTGAGCTTTTGTTTCCAGACTCGATTTCCTACAATAAGAAGTGGGAACAATATGATAATAATATGTATACTCAGATACAAGTCGCATATTATTCAAACTCTTGTACAAGAAGAAAGACCACAACTGATCTTCGGACCAGATTCCCTCTTTAAAATATAAATTATTCTGCAAGACAAAAGAACGCTTTAATAACTTGTTATGAGCAAAGATATATAGTTGTCTTTTGCGAAAGAAATAATATCTGATATCTTCATTACTTGTCAAAGAAGATGGAACTTTCTGCCTGCTGTTGTCCCAAGGGTTGGGACTCCTTACAGGTTGGAATAATGTATTTCCATACACCATCTCTATTGCATCGTCTTCCATTGCAACATCCAACAGGATTTCGATACTTCTTTTTGGTAATTCATCGTCTGAATCGATAAAGAAAAGATAATCGCCTGTCGCATTCTTGATACCAGTATTCCTTGCAGCAGATATCCCTCTGTTTTCCTCATGATGGAGTATGATAAAGTCTATAGGACCATTATAGGTTTGAATCATTCTTTCACACTTGGCCATACTATCGTCCTTACCACAGTCATCAACGATGATACATTCAATATTTTGATAGGTCTGATTCATAACTGAACGTATACACCGCTCGATGTATTCAGACACTTGATAGACAGGAATAATTATTGATACTAAAGGATGTGGCATAATAATAGAAGGCTTCTGATAAAAATCACTCAAATCCTCTCCAAGAGGGTCTTGTGGACCTCGATGTCCTGGGGTTCGGGCTCTTTGGTAATGAAGATATAGGAGAGGATGACGGCGATGGCGAGGAGAATAATGATGACAATCAAGCTCTTATGCAGCCAGCGTTTAGCTCGCCGCATCCACGCGATACGTCGGTATTTCCTTTCTTGGGAACGTTTTGATATACGTCCGTCATGATGATGGGGCATAGTCTATTTCAAGATGTTATAGAGTAGCGAAGTGAGGGAGATGAGGATGCTGGTAGCAGAAAACCAGATAGTAGTTGATGAACCGATGTTAGAATTGCGTGACTTCACCTTATTTGGCTCTACATATACAATATCGTTCTGCTGAAGATAGTAATAGGGAGAGTTTACCAAGCTGGCATCGTTGAGATTAAGGGTATAAATCTGCTTCTTACCAGTCTCATCTTCGCGGATGAGTTTCACTTTGTTTCGTACACCATAGATAGTCAGATCACCAGCTTTGGCCAGAGCCTCTAAGATGTTTATCTTTTCATTATCTACCGTAAACATACCCGGTTTCGCCACTTCACCAAGTACACTGATTTTATAGTTAATCATACGGACAGTGACCACAGGACGCTCATTCTCATTCAGATAGGGCTTAATTTTAGACAAGACCAGATTTTCACATTCTGATTTTGTCAGACCTCCAACAGTAATCATACCCACAACGGGGAATTCTATCTGGCCGTTATTATCAACCAAATAACTTTGGATGGTTGGCTGCGAATAAGTTGAACTACGATTTTGATTAAAAACAGTCGGGACAGTTAAGTTAAAAGGAGCTGCAGCTTCAGGATTGACTGTACTTATCGTGATAGTCAGGATATCTTTAGGCATAATCTTTGCATCGTAGAGATACTTTGACTGTTCATAGTCGATGTCCTGTGAGTTCTGAAGATACGCAATTTTCTTCGTGCTAGCGCAACTGCTCAGCAGCACCATGCCGAGACATACAGTAAATAACTTTAATAATTTCATAACAACGAATTATATTAATTATACGAATTAACTTTCAAAACTGCCACCAATGTTTCTTAGTAGGCAGATGATGGGAATCAAAGCCTGAAAGAGAGGCTTCTTCGAGGAGGTCGTGCCAGGTCTTGTTCTCACTGATCATACGGTAGATGGTGCCCCAGTCAGGCAGGCCGCCGAGGTTGCGGTCATCGATGAAGAGATCCACCCGTAGTTTGCGGGAGAAGTTCTCGTTGCGGGAGATGTCTTCCTCAGGGAAGTCGCGGTTAACGGCCCAAAACTCCACGCCGCGTTCACGACACCAGGCAACGGCCTCGTCAAGGAGCCTGCCCTGTCGTACAGACCATAGTATCAACTGATGCCGGTCACGGATGAGCATCTTCAGAGTCTCGATGGCGAAGGGTTTCTCAGAACCGATATCTGGGTAGCGGTGTTCTACGATTGTTCCGTCAAAATCAACTGCAATTAACATAATCGACAACGGATTACACGGATTTCACGGATGAATTCTATTATCTTTTAATAGAGTGGTCTTCTTTGTTGCCGTAGTGGGAATTGGCGTAGCGACCATATTGGCCGTAGGTGCCATAATGACCATATTTGCCATAGCCATACCGCCCATAGCCGTATTTACCATAGCCGTATCGGCCGTATTTGCCGTAGCGACCATAGCCATAGTAGTAACCATATTTGCGCTTCGACATATCGATGCCGTTGATGACCACACAGGGGTTGGGCAGCTTTTTCTCTTCGGCGAGACCGTTGAGCAGTGCAAAATTGGACTTCGGTGTATAGTCGGCACGGCAGATATAGACCGTGAGGTCAGCCACACGGCTGATTTGAAGTGTATCGCTCACGATACCTACTGGAGCCGTATCCAAAATAATATAGTCATAGTGCTCACGTAACAAAGCCATCACTTGTTCAAAGCTATCACGTGCCAGCAGTTCCGTGGGATTCGGGGGTATAAGACCTGCCAGTAGCAGGTCAAGGTTGTCGTTCACTCCTGACGGTACGATCACTTTCTTTACTTCGTCGAAAACAGAAATGGTGTCGTGGCAGAGCAGATTAGTAACGCCCTCGCTCTTGTCGGAGATACCAAACAGTCGTCCTAACGCCGGTTTACGGATATCAAGACCACAGAGAACGACTTTTTTCCCAAGGAGGGCGAACGACACCGCCAAATTCGCGGCATTGAACGTCTTGCCCTCACCCGGCATCGATGATGTGAACATGATGACTTTCTGGTTCTCTTTCAGCATGAACTGGATGTTCGTGCGCATAGCACGGAATATTTCATCAATCTGATGATTACGGTCTGCCTTTACGACGATACCTGCTGTTTCCTTTACACTTTCACTGGCCACAGGTACGTCGGCAACAATGTTAAGCGACGTAAGCCGTTCCACATCGTCATGACCGCCAATCTTATAGCGGAACAGGCTTATGAGAATCATAATGATAGCAGGAATCAATAAGCCTGCTACGATCGACAAAAAGAGGACTACTGCCGTTTTCGGACTTACCTTACCTTCAAACAACGGTTCGTCGAGCAACTTGCCTTTATCAGCGGTAGCGGCGAGAGCGATACTGTTTTCTTCCCGTTTCTGCAACAGCATCAGATAGAGACCAGACTTCACATCCTGCTGACGACCAATCTGAGTGAGCACGCGCTCCTGAACTGGCGCAGCCGATACACGCCCTTGATATTTTGCATACTCCGACTGGATACCCTGACGGGCAATATCTGCTGATTTACGTGCTTGTAACAAGGCTGTCTGGATACTTGATTGCAACTCATCAATTGTCGCAGTGACAGTCAGTACTTGTGGTGCCTGCTCACTGGCCGACTTCAGCAGACGGTTGCGGTCCTGCACTGCCCTGTTATAGTTCGCGATGAGCTGGGTGGATGCACCGTCAGTCAATCCAACGTTCGATGGGATAATTTGGTTCTTGTTCGCTGGATTATTCACATACTCACGAAGATAGTCCAACATCTGAATCTGAGAGTTTGCTTGTGACAGTCTGGAAGAGTATTCACTCGACATCTGTACTGACTGCGAGGCATCGACATTCAGATTCGTTACCGCATTCCTGCGCTTGAAATCCTCCAAGGCGTCCTCCGTATTGCCCAACTCTGCATTGATTTTTGCCATACGGTCGTTTATGAACTCCTCTGTGCGGAGGGCTATCTCATTTTTGTCGGCATTCGCCTGACGGTTATAACAGAGGGCGAGATGACGCAGGAAATCAATTCCACGCATGAAATTCTCATCCTTCACTGTTATCTGGGCTACAGACGTCCGCTTGGACATGGGCGCTACTTTCATCGCATTCAGGTAGCGTGTGGCTACTTGCATAGGCGGAGAAATCAGAATTTCATAAACGTCGTCTGCTTTCATCTTGCGGGAGCCATTGGCAGTAAAGGTCAAAACGCCATAATTGGTCGGAAATGATATAGGAAGCGACTTAAACTTTTTGGCAAAGGACTTTTCGCCAGGTAACAACTTTCCTCTGACGATATAATAATCTCCCTGCCGGGATAGCTCCATGCTGATCCTCCGTGTTCCCTGAAGCAGCATCTTGTCCAGGCTATCAAGGTGTAACGGATCAAGGTCAACTTTCAGCGGCTGCGTACCGTATGCAAGTGGCTTTGTGACTTGACCCACAGAACGATATTCTACATAGAGTTTCAAATCACGTACGACTTCGCGGAGCAAGGTGCGAGATCGTAAAACCTCTACCTCGTTTTCAATACCTGTAGAGTTACTGAGGAAACCGAAGTCCTCGCCATCTGATTGTACTTGCGCAGCATTAGACCTACGGCTATTGTCGTCTTTAATGAGGATACGCTCCGACAACTGATAGGTTGGCAATGTGTAGCGCAAGTAGAGCCATCCACTGAGTATGCAGATGAGAAGCGACAGTATAAACCACTGCCAGTTAAGCACAATGATAGACCACAGATTGGCGAAATTGAGAAACGATGATTTCTCTTTGTCTCGAACAAAAATGTCCTCCAACATTTCGACACTAATTTTCTTTTCGTCTGTTATCATAATAGTATGAAGTTTATCGTATTTTTATCATTCCTTAGGTTTACAATCTTCTTGCAGAAATCTGCAAAATACACAATCTCTGCTCGTTACGTCTGATGCAATTATTTGATAATCAAGACATTACGTATTACTAATCTTTATTAAGTGAATTTATGCAGGAATGACCCAACATAATACATGTGCAAAGGTACTAACTTTTCTTGAAATGAGGAAATAAAAACCAAGAAAAATTAGAAACCGTGTGAAAACAAGGCTGCTTCTGAAAGGATAGCGCGTTGGCGATCGGTTGGTGCGGTTTTCCATAAGGAAAGAGTCTGATGAGCTTGGGACAATAGGGTGGTATCTGTTAATAATGTACCGCCTATCAACTGCATTCTAACTTTCAACTGTGTGTGGTCACCTAGGCATCCTAATGCGTCGATGAAGCGTTGTCGTGTTTCTGGTGTGATTCTCTGTTGGAGAACAACCTCCGCCATTAGAATTGACAGGGCCATCTCACCTTTCAAGGCTGGGAGGTATGCATGAAGTGGGCTTATACTCTCATAGAGTCGTTGGATCTCAAAATGCATCATATCCCACTCCGTACTCTGCTCGATTCGATCAGGGGGTGAAGTAAGCATTTGAGTGGCGAGGTGGATAAGTTCCCTTATGTCACGAGTAGGATTGGTACTCTTAGTGCGTTTTCTGGAAACAAGTTCTAACACTTCTGGTCGTATGCTTACCGCAGCCATGATGATGCCTGGGATAGAAACAATCAACTGTTTGGCGCGTTTGTGTTTGAATTTCAGCATGACACCCTCTACACCGTCGAATGCTCCACCATGGATCAGGATACGATCGCCGGCATTCAGATTGATCTCCTCCGGACGGAAATAGGTAATAGACTGTTCTTTCTCTTGAGTTACCCGGATGAAGTCTTCCATCGCCTTGTCTGGTACAACGATTTTCTCTCGCTGATCACCATTCGGCTTGGTTAGCCAATAGATAGTATCCTTGGAATGTAGTTTAAAATCACTGATAGATTCTTCTTTGGCATATACAAACACCAACTCCGTGATGGCAGGTACAAAGCGGCGTACCTTGCGTCCTTTAACCGTTTCTACCCGATAGCACATCGGCACATAGCAGTGAAAGCCTGCAAGACGTAGTTTATCACGCACTTTTACCTCCTTTCGGAAGATGGCACGGAGTACATACCAGTGTTTCTTTTCTTTATCGGTCATGAGGGAGGTTAGTAAAACTATAGTCATTGGAAAAAAGATGCCCTGTCAAATATGGCAGCGCATCTCTTTAATATCTTTGAAACCTATTTGGCAATATACTTCTTTCCATTACGGATATAGAGATGTCCTTTCACGGGCTCCGATACGCGGATTCCTTGCAAGTTATAGACGCTACCGTCATCCTTTGATATGGAAGTAGGGCTGACTGTGACAATACCGGTTGTTTCAGCATCGTCGGCGTCGGGTTCATCGATCCATACGATGTTCAGACGGGCCGAGGTGTATTTCTTACGACTCGGCATGTACAAGCTGTTCTTAGATATGCCCTTACCACTATTCTGATGGTCGAGTAACGCAAAAGCCAGATCATTCTTTGCGGGATTGGCCATTACGTAAATGCGCTTGTTAGGATAGTTGCTCATCAGTGTCTCGTTGCTGATGGCTTCAGTGGCATATAGTAGTGAATTATGACGGGCATCAATGGCGTCGTAGTAGAAATACTCATTTTCGTCCATCCAGTCTGACAGTTCCTGATCGACAATCTTCGCCTCCACGTCATCGGAAGAAGTGGAGCGGACAATGAATGCCATATCTCGATCGGTAGCGTCGATCATATAACGTCCCTCTACTAAAATTGCTGATTGCAAGTATATATTCTCTCCATCGATGTAGGCAGAAAAGACCCCCGTGGTCACGTTTGCGGCAGGGTGAAAATCTACATAATACTTACCACCTTTTGGCAGGTAAATCCTGCCGTAGTATTTACCGTTAGGATTATTTCTATACACTTTGGCCGAGATGGTATTCTGTGCGGCAATTGTTATTGCCGGCATAAGAAGGGCCAATGCCAGCCATATTTTGTAGAATAAAGAAAGAGGGGAGCTTTCACTTCCCCTCCCTCTTAATAATTTATTACCAATTAAGATCATCTTCATCTGGTTCGTTAATAACGGGAACAGGATCAGTTGTGTCCGGATCGGGACTTGCAGATGTAAGAACTACCGGATCAATTTTAATCACCTCACACTCAGGTGAGAAATAAATCTTTTTCATCTTTTCTTTAAATTCTTTTAATGGGGGCACTCATACCGGAGGGTTGAGTGCCCCGATAGTTTATTAATGTTGATTACTTCTTAATCACCTTCTTACCGTTGATGATATTGATACCCTTCTGGGCCTTGTTCAGACGAACACCCTGGAGGTTGTAGATCACGTCATTAGCCTCGACGTTGTTCTCAATTTTCTGGATGGCGGTTGCGCTCTCTTCGTCGATATCCTCAGGCCAGATCACGTTCAGACGTGCATACTGGTCAGCACGAGTCACAACATATACACTACCCTTTGCCATATCCTTAGTATCAGCACTAGTCTGGTCGTACTTAGCGAAGGCCAGGTTGTTCTTCTTAGGATTAGCCATCACGTAGATACCCTTGTTGTGAGTCTTAGCGTCATTCTGGAACTCAACAGGAGTGATGTCTGAAGTAGCATACTGCAGAGCGTTCTTCTTAGCAGAAGCGGCATCGAACCAGTCGGTGTCGAGGATGACAGTACCCTCAGCATCCATGGCTTCAGCCTCTTCCTGGCTAACAAACTCAGCCTCAACAGTAACCTTGTCGCCTGCAGTGCCAGCCTGAGCTTTACGGACAATCAGAGTCTGAGCTGTCTCATTGGCATCAATCCAATAGTAACCATTCATCACAGTCACAGTGTTCATGTAGATGTCAGTACCGCTGATGGTAGCAGCGAAGAGGTTCACACCATTCTTACCTGTCTCAGAATCGTATTCTGAACTAATCTTATAGCGCATGCCCGTTCCGGCAGGGATATACAGACGACCGTAAGCATACTTGGCATTAGCACCAACAATACATGTTGCAGCAATATCCTCACCAGGAGCAACAGAAGAAGCAGAAAGCTTGATACGGTAAACGTGATCTGCATCACCACCGATTTCAACATTCTGGAAAGTATGTTCCATTGACCACTGGTCGGTGTAGAGCAAAACATTCTTATACACATCATCATAGCCGAATGCATTCTTATCGAAGATTGCATTTGACTTCTTTGCAGTCTTTACGCGATAGATAACAGAGATGGTCTCAGCATCAGCAGCATCATCAGATGCAAGATAGAATGCTTCTGATGCAATTGCGCCAGCCCATACCTCAGGATCCTCAGCTGTGAATGCGATGTGGCGGACAGCTTCGCCGAAATTCTTAATCGTTGCAGTAGAAGCCACATTACCACCAATAGTCAGACTCTCAAGATAATTTGAATTGAGACCACCGCCATTGAGTGTAGCAGTAACGTCATTCTCAATAGTGAGGGTCTTGGGATTCTGGAAGGTTGTAATAACCTGATTACAGTTCCAAGACTTAGCAACAATATCGTCAACATATGTGAAGGTATTCACATTCTGGAACTTCTGGTTATAGTTACCAATTGTTACATCGGTATTGTTGTTCTTATCAGTTGCGTTGTCTCTTGAACCGCCGAATGCTTTACCAGCAATACCAGTAGTAGCAACATCGATGTCACCAAGAGTGTAAGAAGTTGTACCAAAGCTAGGACCTAAGAATGCATTAGCAACAATCGTAGGATTCTTCACGATACCAGGCTCGTTGCCGTCTTCGTCAGCCTCTCCCTTGATGGTTACAGTAAATGAAGACTCACTCTTCTGTGGACCCTGGAATGCTTTGTTTGAGATTGAGAGTTTGGCGTTGGCGAGCTTACCGATGGTTACGGTCTCGTCCATAGGTTCAAAGGTCTCATCGTCAATGCTTGTGTTTGCAAATGCGTAGGCACTAATAGTAGCTGTAGTAGGAGCATCGTTGACAATGTCGCCAATCTTAACGCTCTTCAGCAACTGACCCTCGAAAGAATTATCTACGATAGTCCAATTACCACTTGTGATGTCACCGATGGTCACACTCTTCTCAGCGAAGTTACCGCCGAAGGGAGCGTTGGCTTCAGAACCACTAGCACCGATAGTAGTGGCTTCTGCACCGATTTCACCAATAGTAACAGTAGCGAGCTTATCGCCGTAGAAAGCAGCATCACCAACACTTACCGTCAGAGTATTAGCCTTTGTAGGAGCAGTGAAATCTTCAACGAGACTACCGATGGTGACAGTCTTGGCGTTAGCCTTACGGTTGTTTGCATCTACAGTCTCATAACCGAATGCATATTTGCCAATTGCCAAAGAACCATCCTTATCAAGTACAGTCGTTACATCACCAATTGTTACAGCCTTCAAAACCTCGCTCGAGAAAGCATAAGGATTAATAGTGAAGAGACCAGTAACCATCTTACCGAATTTCACTTCCTGAAGTACGCCTGAAGAATTTGTTGGGAACATAGCCTTCGGAGCAAATACAGGGGCTAAACCGTCACCAATTATCATTGTACCAACGCCAGTGCTTACTTCGTGTGTATTGTCGTTTACAATGTCACCAAATTCAACTTTGGTCAACTTATCGCTAACGAATGCACCATCGCTAATCTGGAATACGTTAGCATTATCGCCATTCCAATTAGTTCCATCATTGTACTCGTTAAAGGTAATGTTACCAAAAGTAACCTGAGCCAGATTGTCAGCAGCAAAAGCGCCATTGCTAATGAAAATAGTAGAGGGTGTTGCATTACCTGCCAGAGTAAAGCCTTTGAAATCAACAGCTGTAATGGCAGTAGCCTTGAATGCATCATTGTAAATGACGATGTCAGCATTTAAGTTGTCTTCAATCTCAAAGCCGTTGAAAGTCAGTGTTGCCAAAGCAGAGCAGTTTGCGAAAGCACGTGCGCCAATGATTGTGCCCTGACCGATGATACCGCCAAATGTAACCTTTTTCAGGCCGCTGCAAGCGGAAGTAGCTGTGTTACTACCGAAAGCGTCGAAATCGATTGTACCATAAACCTTACCTTTGAACTCAATCTCCTCAAGATAGCTGAGCTCCTTCTTCTTGTCAGCAGCAGAGAGACTCCAATCAAGGAGTTGGTACTGCTTAGTGTTTGTATCGTACTTGATTTTCTTACCATCGGTGCTGGTATATACACCATCCTCAATCTTCTCACCATTCTTACCCCAACCGTCTGCGAAGGTAATCTTCTTCAGCTTCGGAGTGTTCAGGAAAGGAGAAGTTATTCCGTCAGTGTAGATTGTAGCTGTAGCGGGTAAGTCCAACTGAGTCAGTTCCTCGCAGTTCATGAAAGCACCAGGATTAATGTCCGTCACGTTACTCTTGTCCAGATTGGTAATCGTAGCCAGTGCCATACAGTTGGCAAAGCAAGTACCGGTTGCACCAAGGCTGACAAATGGGTTGGTTGCATGATCAACGTCGGGCAGAATCACCTTAGCCAGCTGAGCGTTCACGTCGCTCACGTTGAAGATGAATGCCTGGTCGTTGATGCTCGTCAGTGCAGTTGCATTTTTCAGGTTAAGCTCATTTACAGAGCTGTTAGCGAATGCCTGCTTGTCGATGGTAAGCAGAGCAGTGTTACCTGCATCAGAGACTTTCACCCTCTGGAGCTTCTTGGTGTCGTTGAATGCACAAGCACCAATCTCTCCACACTTTGCGGGAATCGTGAACTCTTTAATTATGGTTCCCTGGAAAGCATACTTGCCAATCCTGTTCACATTGTCTTCGAATTTCAGGGTCTCCAGTTTCCAACAGCCATAGAAAGAGTAACTACCCACAGAGAAGGTGAACTTGTCCTGAGTAACGGCATTCTTGTCTGCTGTGAAGGTTAACTCCTCCAAGTCGGTCATACCATAGAATGCCTTCTTGTAAGGAATACCCAGAGCCTCGGTGGGATCATCGCCCTGAGTGTCGATAATCTCTGCCACATAGTAAGCATTCAGCTCAGGACCGTCCTTCTGTAAGAATGACGTACTGATGTTGAGCTTAGTGAGGTTCTCGGCATGAATACCATCATAGTCAAGACCAGCAATCTTTACGGGATAGGCCTTAACTGCAACTTCTTCGCCTCCATAGGTAGCCGTAACGTCCAGGACAGCACCAAGACTGAAGTCTACCTGATAGGTTACCACACCACCAGAAACCTTCTGGCCTACATAAGAGCCATCCAGAGGTGCTGCTGATGAAACCAAAGTTCCGCAAATCAGCGCAAAGCTGAGTGCTAAGAATCTAAAAGTTTTTTTCATTGTAATTAATTTTTAGTTTATTAAACATTAAATTTGAAATTAATAGAATCTTTTCCGTTTTTCCTGTCGTGGCACTATGGCCAGCAGACAGGCACAAGAGAGTATAGTACTAAGTACCAGGCGCCTCCCCTCCCGCCAAGTTAGTAGCCGTGGCAGAAGTCATACATTTTTTCAATACTTTCTGTTTCATAATTGAATAATTTGACTTAATAATATTGTGAACTGAATCATCTTATCATCTGGCTTTCGGCGACGCACAACAGCCATAGCAGGTGCTACTTCAAGCAATTTAAGACCACGGATTACTCCAAAGTCCGCTGCAAAATTATGTTTTTTTTGTGATACTTGCAAGTTTTTTGAGTTTTTTTTTATGTAAAAGTGCAATTTTTTTTCTTTTGGGGCTTAAAATCGACAAAAACGAAGGACTTTTCAACTACGAATGAAGCGAATTAAGGTAATTTTGGTTTTTTTGACACGGATTCTTTTATATTTGAACACGGATTATATGGATTAAATGTATTATTTATTATTTAATGTACGCGCGAGGATATGTTCCAAATTTTTCGGCAACATATGTCTATTAAAGCAATTTCCGCTTCACCTAATAGAGCATGCCGGCGGTGATGCGTTTGCCGTTGGGCATAAAGCTGGTCGTGCTGCACTTGCGGCAGTCCGTCGGCACCGATATAGGTACGAATAATATCAGAATTAGTAGTTTGTGATAGTTTAGACGGCCCGAACTAACAGTTTTCTTATTCTAAACTTATAGTTTACTCCAATTAAACTACCAGTACAGACTATCTGTACTATCCGTAAACTTGCTGAGTCAAGGTTTGGTTGCATTGTTTGTTGATGAAAAACTTGCGGGATTCAGGATTTCTTTGTACTTTTGCAGCCGATAAGGATAAAGAAGACGTATGTGTCTGGTATTAATAAGGTATGTTGTGATAACTGTCATGCTGGTGATCTTGAGTGTGACGGCGAGGGCTGACGATGTGATACGCGCCAGCTGCTTTTCGGGCTGGGACAGTGAGACGAGGGCAAGATGGTCTTCGGATGTTGACTATGCGAAGAGAGCGTGGGATGCCGGCAGTACGTACCGCCAGCTGGTGGTACTGGTGTCTTTCGACGACTGCGACTTCAGTTGGGAGGATCCCCAGGCGACCTATCATGAGATGTTCAATACCCCAGGTTATAACCTGAGGGACGGTAAAGGCTGTGTGGCAGACTACTTCTGCGATCAGTCCAATGGACTGCTGAATCTGGCGTTCGACGTCTATGGTCCCTATAAGACCCATAGTAAGGTGAAGACGGGCTCTTCCGATGGGAACGATGGGCATGGGGCCTTCCGTGAGGCCACCAGGATGCTGATGGATGAGCATCCTGAGATAGATTTCTCCGTCTATGACTGGAACGGTGATGGCTATGTGGAGCAGGTGGTCTATGTCTATGCCGGCTACAGCGGCAATCAGTCGACCATTAAAGATGAAGGCTATATCTGGCCTTCCACAGGTAGCTTCTCATCAATTAGCACGAAGGACGGCTACCAGATCTCCCACTATTCCGCCAGCGGCGAACTTTGGGTCAACAATTCGTCGTGTGGCATCGGGCTCATCTGTCATGAGTTCTCACACTGCTTCGGGCTGCCGGATGTCTACCCCACCTCGGCAAGAGTCAGCGACTTCTCGATAGTCGATGAATGGGATGTAATGGACGGCGGTACAGCTACCAACTACGGCTGGTGCCCTCCGAACTATTCTCCTTTGGAGAAGATGATTATGGGCTGGCTCACACCGACGGAACTGACTACCGATACAACTATCACTGCCATCAAGACCATCGCTGAGGGTGGCGAGGTCTATATGATCCGTCATACCGACGATGAGTTCTTCTTGTTGGAGAACCGTCAGTGGAACGGCTGGGACTACGGTCTGCCAGGCTATGGGCTGGTGATCTATCATGTGAATTTCAGCAGCGACATTTGGCAATCCAATGTCGTGAACAACGTACAGGGCAATCCAAACTATAGTCTGGTGGCTGCCGATGGAAGGACCTATACCGACTGGTTCGATGAGATCTTGGCGAGCGAGGTTAAGAATCCGTACGTCGACACGAAGAGGCGGCTGAACAGCAGAATCCTGAGCACATCGCCCTATCCCTGGCAGCAGGATGACAACTGCGTGGATGAGGTGATGCTTTTCGACGACAAGTCTCTCAGCAATATTGCCCAGCATGAAGACGGTACGGTGTCTTTCACCTTTCACACTTCTGGCAGTGACATCAGTCATGTTAAGAATGAGACAAAGGCTGCTGGGGTCTATACCCTTTCAGGGGTGAAGGTGAGAGATGACGGGCAGACGGAAGGTTTGCCGCAGGGTATCTATATCGTCAATGGGTGTAAAATTATCCACTAAGGAGAAGATTAAGAAATTTGAAGATTAAAAAATTGTAAGATTAAGATGAAACAGAAAGAAGGTTTGGTACTGCGTGAGATTTGCGGTGAAAAAGCGGTTGTCGCTGAAGGTCTTAAGGTTATTGACTTCGGTAAGATGGTCAGTATGAACGATACGGCCGCCTGGCTTTGGGAGAAATGTACGGAGTTGGGTGACTTCACGGCAGAACAGCTGGCTGAGGCCATCTGTGAGGCTTATGAGGTGGAGGCTTCGAAGGCCCTCGTTGATGTCACCCGTATCTTGGACGAATGGAAGGAACTGGGGCTGATTGAGTGAAGAGTGAAAAGGTGAAAAAGTGAAAGATTACGTCGTATGGGTTTTGCGCAATACGAAGGGTATCCGACTGGATATGCTGTTCCGTATTGCTGCCGGTATCGGGCGAGTGTCGCTCGGCCTGCTGATGGTATGGCTATGCAAGCGCTTCATCGATGTGACCATCCGTCAGGGGACGACAGACGATATTATCGTGATGATCATCGCCCTTGTGGCGGTTGTATCTGGTGCCATTATCTGCCGACAGACCTATTATTATTTAGGCATCAAGGACAGGGCGAAGCAGACGACGAATATCCGTCTGCGCATCTTCAGTCACCTGTTCCGCCGGCAGATGTTCGACCAGAAGGAGATGCACTCCGGCGACGTGACCTCACGTTTGGAAAAGGATATCGACGTGGTGAGCGATGCGACGACATCGCTCTTCCCGGATATG
>JAEEGG010016357.1_pt1 | contig 15413 bp, 8 predicted proteins | sample 9134161 | NCBI WGS metagenome assembly JAEEGG01 (sample SAMN16246543, study PRJNA631951) | gut metagenome | biome: gut microbiome; feature: rumen; material: CR-attached | host: Bos | place: Iran: Karaj | collected 2018-10
CGGGATCGGGTTGACGACCTCGCGGGCCGGGCCGCTGTAGCAGATGCGGCCGCCGTGCTCGCCAGCGCCCGGGCCCACGTCCACGATCCAGTCGGCCGCGCGCATCGTCTCTTCGTCGTGCTCCACGACGATGACGGTATTGCCCTCGTCGCGCAGCTTCTTCAGCGAAGCGAGCAACTTGCGGTTGTCCCGCTGGTGCAGGCCGATGCTCGGCTCGTCGAGGATGTAGATGACGTTGACCAGCTTGGAGCCGATCTGGGTGGCCAGGCGGATGCGCTGGCCCTCGCCGCCGGAGAGCGACGCCGTCGGCCGGTCCAGGCTGAGGTAGTCCAGGCCGACGTCCAGCAGGAACTGGACGCGGTCGGTGAGTTCTTTGAGGATGTCCCGCGCGATGGCGTTCTCCCGCTTGCCCAGCTTGCCGGGCAGGGAGCGCAGCCAGGCGGAGAGGTCGCCGATCTCCATCGCGCTGACCTCGGCGATGTCCTTGCCGTCGATGCGGAAACAATGGATGTGCGGCCCCAGGCGCGTGCCGTGGCAGACCGGACAGACAATCTTGTCCTCGATGTCGCCGGTGACGCCCTCCCAGTTGACCATTTCCGACTGGGGGCCGTCCCCGACGCGGTAGAACTCGTCGGAACCGTAGACCAGCAGCGTCACGGCCTCGTCCGGCAGGGCGGCGATGGGCTCGTAGAGCGAGAAATTATGTTTGCGCGCGACGGCGCGGACCAGTTCGAACTTGCGCCCGTCGCGGATGCGGCCCAGCGGGGCGATGCCGCCGTCGGCGATGGACTTCCGGGGGTCCGGAACGATGGTGTCCAGGCTGACGTCCGGCACGGTGCCGAGGCCCTTGCAATGCGGGCAATACCCTTCCGGGGAATTGAAGGAGAAGGTGTGCGGGGCCGGCTCCTGCAGGGAGATGCCGTTCTCCGGGTCCACCAGGTGCTTGGAATAGTGGTGCAGCGCGCCCGTCTCGTGGTCGAGCACCGCCAGCGAGCCCTTGCCCAGCCCCAGGGCGGAGGCGACCGAAGCGCGCACGCGCGTCTCGTCCCCCTCGCCGGGCTTGAGCTTGTCCACGACGAGCTCGATGAAGTGCCCCTTGTAGCGGTCCACGGCCTCGACGTCGTTCAGTTCGCAGATCTCGCCGTCGATGCGGACCTGCAGGTAGCCCTTCTTGCGGAGCGAGTCGAACAGCTCGCGGTAGTGGCCCTTGCGGCCGCGCACCAGCGGCGCGAGCAGCACGCACTTGCGCCCGTGGAACTCCTGCAGGATCAGGTCCACGATCTGCGCGTCGGTGTAGCGCACCATTTCCTTGCCCGTGACGGGCGAATAGGCGGTCGAGGCGCGGGCGTACAGCAGGCGCAGGAAGTCCGAGATCTCCGTGATGGTGCCGACCGTGGAGCGGGGGTTGCTGCCCGTCGTCTTCTGCTCGATGGCGATGATCGGGCTCAGGCCGTTCACGCTCTCCACCTCCGGCTTCTCCAGGATCCCCATGAAATGCTTGGCGTAGGGGGAGAGCGTATTCATGTAGCGGCGCTGCCCCTCCGCGTAGAGGGTGTCGAAGGCGAGCGAGGACTTGCCGCTGCCGCTGATGCCGGTGATGACCACAAACTTCCGGCGCGGCAGATCCACGTCGATGTTCTGGAGATTGTGGGCACGGGCGCCGCGAATGCTGATCTTGCTCTCTTTATCCATAAGAAGTTGTCAAAGTTACGAATTTTATGGTTAACTTTGGCAAAATCTTCCTGTCTATGTGGCTTTGGCTGTCGGTCGGTTCCGCGTTGCTCCTTGGTGTCTATGACGTCGCCAAGAAGCGGGCGCTTTCCCGCAACAATGTATACTGGATCCTGCTCAGCGCGACGGCGCTGACGACTGTTTTTCTTTGCCCGTTCCTGACCAAGGGACCCCTGTCCGACCACTTCTCGCTGATTTTCAAGGCGGTGCTGGTCTCCGTGTCCTGGATCTCCGGACTCAAGGCGATGGAGTGCCTGCCGCTGACGACGGTGAGTACGATGAAGGCCTCCCGGCCGATGTTCGTCGTGATTTTCTCCATCCTCCTATTCGGGGAGCGGCTCAACCTCGTGCAGTGGCTGGGCGTGGCCGTCGTCATGACGGCCCTGTTCCTGAGCTCCCGCTCCGCCGGCCACGACACCGACAAGATCACGTCCACCAAGGGCGTCGCCTTCATGATCGTCTCCGTGCTGTCCGGCGCGGCCAGTGCGCTTTGGGACAAGGTGATCCTGCAGGACCTGGAGCCCCTGTTCGTCCAGAGCTGGACGAATCTTTATATTACGATCCTGCTTGCCGTCGTGGTGCTGATCCAGTACCTGACGGACAAGAAGCATTTCCAGCCTTTCGTCTGGGACTGGCGCATCCTGCTGATCGCCGTATTGATCACCGCGGCTGACGCCCTGTACTTCTACGCGGTCAAGGATCCGAACGCGATGCTCTCCATCGTTTCGACGATCCGCCGCACGTCCGTGATCGTCACCTTCATCGGCGGCGCCTGGATCCTCAAGGAGGGCCATATCCGCGACAAGGCGGTGGTCCTGGTGCTGATGCTGGCCGGCGTGGCCCTGCTGCTGGGCGGATCCGCTTAATTGAATTGCCTTTATGAAACGTTTCCTGATTCTGATAATGCTCGGCGCGTCGCTGTGCGCGAGCGCCCAGTCCTCCCGCTTCAAACTCGGCAAGTGGACCGAGATCCAGACGGCCATCCTGCAGGAGCTGAACCGCTCCTACGTGGACTCCCTGCCCATCGACCGCATCGAGCGGCGCGGCATCGACGCGATGCTCGCCGACCTCGACCCGTACACGGTCTACATTCCCGAGGAGGAGAACGAGAACCTCCAGATGATGATCCACAAGACCTACGGCGGCATCGGCGCCGTGATCTACAAGCCGGACCCGCAGGGGAACGTCATCATCAACGAACCTTACGCCAACTCCCCGGCCGCGAAGAACGGTCTGGTGTGCGGCGACGAGATCATGGCCATCGACGGCGTGACCGTCGTCGGCCTGAATTCCCAGCAGTGCAGCGAAAAGATGCGCGGCGAGCCGGGCACGCAGGTGGTCTTCAAGGTCAAGAAGTTGCGCACCGGCGAAGTGACGGACATCACCGTCACCCGCGAGCGCATCAAACTCGACGACATCGAATACGCCGGCATGCTGGAGAACGGCGTGGGCTACATCTCCCAGACCGGCTTCACCGACGGCGTCGGCGACGAGTTCCGCCGCCACGTGGCCGAGCTCAAGAAGCAGGGCATGAAGACCCTTGTGCTGGACCTTCGCGGCAACGGCGGCGGCTTGATGAACGAGGCGGCCGAGATCGTGTCCGTGCTCGTGCCCAGGGGATCGCTGGTGGTCTCCGCCCAGGGCAAGGAGAAGGGGTCCAACTACGCCCTCAGGACCACCAAGGAGCCGGTAGACACCAAGATTCCCGTGATCGTGCTGGTGGACTCCGGGTCCGCCTCCGCTTCGGAGATCGTGGCCGGTGCCCTGCAGGACATGGACCGGGCGACCATCATGGGTGAGCGCACCTACGGCAAGGGCCTGGTGCAGAGCATCCGTTCCCTGCCTTACGGCGGCGAACTCAAGGTCACGACCGCCAAGTACTACACGCCTTCCGGGCGTTGCGTACAGGCGATCGACTACGCCCAGCGCCGCGAGGACGGCAGCGTGGCGTCCATCCCCGATTCGCTCACGCGCGAATTCAAGACCGCCCACGGCCGCATCGTGCGCGACGGCGGCGGCATCACGCCGGATGTCAAGCTGGATTTCCGCGAATACAGCCGCCTGACCTATTCGCTGGTCAGCTATGGCATCATCGAGCAGTATGCTCTGGAATATGTCCGTAAGCACGAGACGATCCCGGCGGTCGAGGACTTCCATTTCTCCGACGCGGACTACGAGGACTTCATCGCGTTCGCCAAGGACAAGGAGTTCGACTACCGCTCTTCGGCCAAGACCTATTTCGACCGGGCCCGGGAAGAACTGAAGCGCGACGGCCTCGAGGAGGCGGTGAAGCCGCAGTTGGAGGCCCTCGAGAAATCCCTCAATATGGAGAAGGAGGAGTTCCTGCGCCTCAAGAAGGATGAGATCATCCCTTTCATCGAGGAGGAGATCGTCGTGCGTTATTATTTCCAGGAAGCCGGCGTCAAGATCCGCATCCGCTACGACGACACGCTCCGCCAGGCGCTGGCGAGCGAGCGGATCAAGCAGTACTGATGACCTTCCGTACCGAGCTGATCATCCTGAATACCACCAAGATCGGGGAGCGCTCCCTGGTCCTGCACGCCCTCAGTCCCGACTGGGGGCGGCGCAGTTTCATCACCTCCGTCCCGAAGGGCGGCGGGATGGCGCTCTTCCAGCCGCTGGGCATCCTGGATGCCGAGGTCGTGGAGAATCCCAAGTCAGACTTGTGGCGGGTCCATGGCCTGTCGGCCAAATACCCCCTGCTGGGCCTTCGCACCAGCGCGGCCAAGAACGCCATGACCCTGTTCATGAGCGAGGTCCTCTATCGGACCCTGCATGACGGGACCGGCGAGGACGGACTCTTCGCTTGGTGCGAACGCTCGATCCTGACCCTGGACGCCCTGGAGGGGGATTTCGCCAACTACCACCTGCGCTTCCTGCTGGAACTGGCCGCTGCGCTGGGTTTCTCGCCTTCGCTGGAGGACCTGGCGCCCTTCGCCGGGCCGCACCTGACCCGGGTGCGGGACCTGCTGCAGGCGGACTTCAGCGCCTGCATGCTCCTGCCCATGACCGGGGCGGTACGGAACGAAATAGCGGAGCTGCTGCTCCGCTACCTCAGTTTCCATACCGAAACCCGCATCGAGGCCCGCTCCCTGCGGGTCCTGCGGGAGTTGTTCCGATAGCCTACCGGAGGATCCGGTAATCCGCAGACAGGACGGCGGCGCTTCCGCCGTCTCCTTTCTTATTGTAGTGGTAGACCCCCCAGCGGACGCCCTTCCAGTTGGCGTAGTCCGTGAAGAAGGGGGCTCCGGCTTCCGTGAAGGATCTGCCGTCCGGGCTGAAGGAGAAGCGGTACGACTGTGCGGGCAGGTCGAAGCGCAGGCGCAGCCACACTTTCTTGCCGCGGACAGCCTGCAACTCGGTCTCGCCCGCCGCATCCGTTCCCCTGTACAGGTAGAAGCGTCCGTCCTGCCGGAGGATGCCCAGCATCTCATCGGGTTTGCCCACGGCCGCGAGGCCGCAGCGTCCGCCCTCTGCCATCCGGGAGAAGTCCAGCTCCACCGTGACCTCGCTCTCGTAGCCCAGCACCCGCTGGGTCAGGGTGTTGCGGGCGGTCCGAAAGGAGTCGGAGGCGAGGGCGTGCAGGGTCAGGGCGCCGGGCTGCTCCGTCAGGCTCCAGGCCTGCGGGACCGGGTTGTGGTTCCACTGCCACTGAGGCTGCAGGCTGTCGCCGGAGAAGTCGTCGCTGGTCTGCGGCACGGCGGGACCCCGGCCGGGCAGCGGGCTCTGCCAGACGTAGACCGGCTCACCGATGCCGTTGCGGTCGATGTCCACGCCGATGACCGGCCAGCCGTCCTGCCAGCGTACGGGCTGCAGGTGGACCACCCGGCCCAGCGCGCCGGCGCGCTGGAAATGGTAGAACCACCACTGCCCGTCGGGAGTGTCCACCAGGGCCCCCTGGTGCGGTCCGTTGACCGCCGTGGAGCCGGTTTCAAGGACGACCTTCTTCTCGTAGGGACCGTAGATATTGCGGGAACGGAGGATGGTCTGCCAGCCGCCGGAGACACCGCCCTCGGGGATGGAGAGGTAGTACCATCCGTCCAGTTTGTGGATCTTGGTGCCTTCGGCGACCGGCCCCGTATAGACGGTGAGGCCGTCGTCGAGCAGGGTCCGCCCGTCCTCGCTCATCCGGTGGATGACGATGGGGCCGGCGCCCTTGCGGCTGCGGCCCAGATAGGCCTTGCCGTCCTCGTCCCAGAAGGGGCAGGGGTCTTCCCAGCCGGCGATGGCCTTGACCTGGTGCAGGGGCTCCCAGGGGCCTTCCGCCCGCGGCGCCGAGGTCATGAACAGACCCTCGTCCGGCGTGCAGAAATAGACCCACAGGCGCCCGGCGTGCCAGCGGATGGCCGGGGCCCAGGAGCCTCCGGCGTAGCGCTGGTTCCGCTCCCACTCCGGGAAGTCGAAGCGGTCGTAGAGCTGCGTGACGATGCGCCAGTTCACCATGTCGTCCGACTCCAGGATCTGCATCCCCAGGAAGTGGAAGTCGGAGGCGACCATATAGTACTTCTCCCCGACGCGGATCACGTCGGGGTCGGAGTAGTCGGCATTCAGCACGGGGTTGATATACGTGCCGTTGCCCTGGTCTCCCCAGGCGAGGTCCTGCGACCGGGCCTGGGGAGCCGCCAGCAACGCGGCGAGCAGGAGGAGAAGGGTCCAGCGTCTCATACCGGGAGTGTTATTTCACTTCGGTCCAGCGGCCCGGGACGAGAGCCGAGACGCTGTCGTCATACATGGCCTCGCAGCTTACGGCCGGGAGGTAGAAGCGTCCCGGGTAGGTGGCGGTGAGGCTGGTGGTGACGGTCACGCTCTGCCCGGCGCGCAGGTCGAAGAAACTGTAGACGCGGTCGTCGCGGAAATCCTGGTAGCTGATGCCGGCCGGGTAGGAGAAGTCCTCGCGTCCCAGGCGGTCGTTGCGGATCTCCCAGCCCGAGGGGAACTTCTGGGCCAGGGCCAGGTTCTCCACGGCCGCGGAACCGGTGTTGGTGACGGTCACGACGGCCTTGATGTCCCGTCCGCGGGAGAGCGTGTCGACGGCGATCTCCACGCCGTTGGGATCCGTGTAGCGGATCTTCATCGTCAGGCCGGAGGACCTGGCCTGCTCGGTGCCCGCTTCCGGGATGCCGGTCACGGACACGATGGCGTGGACCGGGATGCTGCCGGTATTGGACAGGCTGAGCGGGAGGGTCGGCTCCTCCTTGTCGATCGGGATCTCCTGGCGGACGAGGGCCTTGTCGGAAGCCAGTTTCCAGGTCTTGCCGGCGGCGCGCACGGAGCCGGCGATGTTGTTGCCGGCAAGGGTCCGGGCGTAGTCGCTGATGGCGTAGAGCGACCAGGCCGTGGCCTGCGTGCTCATGTAGTGCCGGCTGTCGCTGAGGCTGCCGGCCACTTTCTCTGCCAACTCGAAGGCCTGTTCCTTGCGCCCGGTCAGGGTGGCGGTGCGCAGGGCGATGGCCCGGTTGCGGTCCTCGCTGCCGTAGGCGCCGTAGCTGCCGTCCTTGCCTTCCAGGTAGGGAAGGCCGTCGGTGAGCGCGGTCGCGACCTGTTTCTTGCCGTCGCTGGCGAAGGCGGCGGCAAGCATCCACACGGCGCTGTGCGGCAGCTTGGCGGCCTGCTCGCGCAGGAGGTTCATGGCGCTGCGCTGCGGCTTGCCGGCCGCGGCGAGGGCATAGAGGCCGTAGGCGCGCACGAACGGCTCAACGTTCTTGTTGCTGACCACGCTGCGGGACAGGTAGCCGGCCAGGCCGGACTTGAGGTCGGCCGGTACGGCATAGCCGAGGTTCTCCGCTTCCTGCAGGAAGTGCAGGGCATAGGCGGTGCCGAAGCTGGAAGCTTCCGTCCCGCCCGGCCAGTAGCTGAGCGAGCCGTCCGGACGGCGGTAGCTGTGCAGGCGGTTGATGGCGGCGGTCACGTTGAAGGTGCTGCGCTTGATGACGTGCTCGTCGCAGTCGGTCACCTGGGCGAGGTAGAGCTGCGGGAAGGCCCCGGACAGGGTCTGCTCGACGCAGCCGTAAGGGTATTCGAGCAGGTATTTCATCCGGCGGTCCAGGTCGATGGACGGGATGGAGGAGTACTCGACGCTGAGGCTGTTGGTGCCGGGGAGCCCGAAGAGCGCGGCACTGACCTCCTTGTTCGAGCCGGGCTCGAGCAGCAGGGACTGGGCGCGGGTGACGGACGGGTTGGGGTTGAGGATGTCGATCTCGACCGGGCTGACGGACTTGTCGGAGCCGGACTGGGCCGTGACCGTGACGTGGCCGATGCCCGGCCGGTCACCGACCTTCAGCTCGAAGTATTCGACCTGCTGGCCGGCCTTGGGGGCCTTGACGTCGATCGTGGAGGGACCCGTGACGGTCAGCGGGCCGTCCGCCTTGATGCTGAGCCGGACATTGCCCACGCCGTCCTTGAGGGTGATGAGCGTGGCAGGTACACGGATGGTCTCTCCGAGGCTCAGGGTCCTCGGGAGCGTGGCTTGCACCATGACCGGCTGGGTCACGGCCACGTCCTTGGAGACGCTGCCCTGGGCCTTGCCGTCCGTGGCGATGACCATGGCGCGCAGCGAGCCGATGTACTGCGGCACCTCGATGCTGTGGGAGGCTGTCTTGCCGGCCTTCAGCTCGAAGGGGCCGAGGTAGGCGACCACCGGCTTGAAGCGGTCGGCGCCCTGGCGTTTCAGCGGGCCGCCGCCCTCTTCGTCGCCGCCGATGGCGAAGAGCTGCTCGATGTGGCCGCCGTAGGCGCCGATGACGGCGTCATACGGATCCCAGGTGCGTACGCGCAGGGCTTCCTTGGCGTAGAAGGCGGCCCATGCGTCCGGGGTCTTGAAGCCGGTGAGCGAGAGGAGACCCTCGTCCACGAGGGCGACGACGTAGCTCATCGCGCGGCCCTTCTCCTCGCGGACCTTGAAGCGGAGGGTGGACTCGGGCTTGGTCTCGGCCGGGAGGTCGAGCACCGGGTTGAGGCGGGAGGCGGGATCCTCGACATTGATGTTCTGGATGCCGTACAGGCGGATCGGGGCGTCGTTGTGGACATTGCCGTGCGGCTGGATCAGCGAGACGACGGCGTACGCGTTTGGGAGCATGTCGCGGGTCACGGGGATGCGGATCTCGGTGCTGCCGGCGTAGCAGTCCACGCGGCGGGTGCTCAGGATCCGGCCGCTCTTCTCGATGGAGACGAGGGCGCTGGCGCCCGCGGCGGAAGGGATCGTGATGCGGGCGGTCTCTCCGACCTGGTATTTCTCCTTGTCGATCAGCATGTTGAGGCGCGTGGCGCCGTCGGAGGCGTCCGTGGCGTCCCGCTCCTGCACTTCGCAGAGCATCGAGGTGGCGTGGCCGCCGGTGTCGGTGACCCGGATGAAATACAGGCCGTTCGGGGCATCCTCCCAGTCATAGCTGAAGCTGCCCTTGCCGCCGGAGGTGGAGAAGGTCTTCTCGAAGAGGAGCTCGCGGTTCTTCCCGGACATGTAGCCGGCGATCTCGCCCGAGGCGTTCCACCACCAGCTGTAGTTCACGTGGAAGATTTCGGCGTGCAGGCCGCTGGCGGAGACGCCCTTGCCGTCGGCATCCACCGTGGCCACGTCGAAGCGGTGCGGCTTGCCGGCGGTGAGGAAGGTGTCTCCCCATTCGTCCTTGTCCAGCTCGGTCTTGATGCCGACGTAGGTGCTGAACGGGGACATGCGGATGCTGCTGTAGCTCGTGCTGAAGTCGCCGCCCGGCTCGAAGGCGCGGAAGGTGAAGCCGGCGTTGAGCATGCCGGGCGTGGCGGCCTTGTTGACTTCGTAGTAGGTGTTGATGGAGGCGTGTCCTTCCGCGTCGGTCTTCATGTCGGGGTAGGTGAAGGTCTGGTCCTCGAAGACGCGGGTGTCGTCGCGGAAGTCATAGCCTTCCCATCCTTTGAAGGCCGTCGTTGCGGCGGAGAGTTCGAGGGTTCCGTTGACCTTGAGGCCGCTGCCCGGGGCGCCGTAGAGCCAGCGCACGGACAGGTCGCCCAGGCAGTTGCGGTCCGGGGTGATGTAGTCTCCGTCGAAGTGCAGCGAGACGTCCATCTTATTGGGCTTGATGGCCTCCACGCGCAGGGTCTTGCTGAAGGTCTGTCCGCCGATGGCGACGTCCGTCCGCCAGCGGCCGGACGGGGCGTCCTGGGCCGTGGTGAAGGGGAAGTGGTAGATATTGGCGGAGCCGCTGCGCTCCGTCAGGGTCTGGACGAGCTGGCCGTCGGGGTTGTAGAGCCGGGCCGTGACGGGGTGTCCGGCCGGGAGCGGGGCGTCGTCGAAGAGGGTGACCACGCTGACGTGGAGCGTGTCGCCCGGGCGCCAGACGCCCCGCTCGCCGAAGATATAGGCCTTGATGCCGCCTTCGCGGGTGGTGCCGCTGACGTCGAAGTTGCTGGTGGACAGGGCTTTCTCGTTCTTGAGGTCGAGGTAGGCGAAATGCTTGCCGTTGGTGGCGGTCAGGAAGCGGCCCTCGCCGTGGGCAGGGAAGGAGACGTGTCCGTCGCGGTCGGTCTGGCCCTTCGCCAGCTCCTGCTGGACGAAGTCGTAGAGGCGGACGCGCACCCCGGAGACGGGCTTGCCGGTGAGGATGTCGTAGGCGAAGACTTCCGTGGCCCCGTCGCCGCGCTTGGCAATCAGTGCCAGGTTGCTGGCCAGCAGGTCTACGCTGCGCTGCTCGTAGGTGTCATAGTCCCCGAAGTAGCTGTCGCTGTCCCAGAAGTCCTCCTCGACGAGGGGCTCGCGGCCGCGGATCTCGACGTGGTAGATGGCACCGGGCTCGGGCTTGATGAGTTCGTCCAGGGTCAGGGCGTAGGTGCGCCACTCGCGGATGTGGTCCGCGCTGCGGTCTCCCAGCACGAGGGTGGTGTCGGCCACTGTCGCTGCGACTTTGTAGAGGTTGTAGCGGGACTCATACGTGTCGAACTGCATGAACTGCAGGATGTTGCCGCTGAATACCTTCTTGACGCGGACCTGCGCCTGCGCATACGAGACGGAGCCGAAGAGCAGGTCGAGCCGGCCGGTGGAGGGGAGGATCGTCCCCTTGCTGATGAAGCGGATGGTGGGCACTTCCGGATCGATGTCGCTCCCGTCCGGGAGGGTGCCCTCGGTGTCGAGGGGCTGCATCGGCGTCCCGCCGGCGACGGCGGAGACGGAGGGGCTTTTCGGGCCGGAAGACTTCCGGTCGCCACTGCCCTGGCAGGCATACAGCAGGGTGGCGGACGCGGCCAAAATCAGGAGAAGTCGGGTTGCTTTCATAGAAAAATGCTACATTTGTTCGACGGATGAACAAAGTTAAGAAAATCCTGCTGATTATTCTCCCCCTAGGGCTGCTTGTGTGGTATTTATTCTGCCTGCCGCGCCAGCTCTTCCGCGCACCGCTCTCCGCTACGGCCGCGGCGGCGGACGGCACGCTCCTGGGGGCGCGCATCTCCGCGGACGGACAGTGGTACTTCCCGCCGTCCGACCATGTGCCCGACAAGTTCGCCCGTTGCATCGTGACCTACGAGGACAAGCGTTTCAGGTGGCACGGCGGCGTGGATCCGCTGTCGGCGGCGCGGGCGCTGCGCCAGAACCTCTCGCGGCGCGAGGTGGTCAGCGGGGCCAGCACGCTGACGATGCAGGTGATCCGGCTGAGCCGCCCGGGCGCGCCGCGCACCCTGCCGGAGAAGCTCTATGAGATGGTACTTGCGACCCGTCTGGAACTGCGCCACTCCAAGCGCAGGATCCTGCTCCTGTATGCTTCCAACGCCCCGTTCGGGGGCAATGTCGTCGGGCTGGAGGCTGCGGCCTGGCGCTATTTCGGCCGCAGCGCGGATGAGCTCTCCTGGGGGGAGAGCGCCATGCTCGCGGTGCTGCCCAACGCCCCGGGCCTGCTCCATCCCGGCCGGAGCCGCGCACGCCTGTTGGAGAAGCGTAACGCGCTGCTGGACAGGCTGGCGCAGCGCGGCATCATCGACGAGACCGAGTGCCTGCTGGCCAAGGACGAACCCCTGCCCGAGCGCCCGCAGCCGATGCCCGACCAGGCCTATCACCTGCTGGAGCGCTGCCGCCGCGAGCAGGGCGACGGGCCGTTCGCGACGACGCTCGACGCTGCGCTTCAGCAGCGTGTCGCCGCGATCGCCAGGCGGCACTTCGACGTCTACCGCACCAACCTGGTGGACAACATGGGCATCCTCGTGGCCGATGTGCACAGCGGGGAGATCCGGGCCTATTACGGCAACACGCGCGGCTGCGCGCCGGGGGTGCGCGGCGCGGACGTGGACATGGTCCCGGCGGCGCGCTCCAGCGGCTCCACGCTCAAGCCGCTGCTTTATGCCGCCATGCTGGACGACGGGCAGCTCCTGCCGACCCAGCTGGTCAAGGACACGCCGTACAACTACAATGACTTCTCCCCGCACAACTTCGGACGCACGTTCGACGGCGCCGTGCCAGCGCACGAGGTGATCGAGCGCTCGCTCAACGTCCCCTCGGTGCGCATGCTGGAGCAATACAGCGTGGAGCGCTTCCTGGGAGTCCTGCAGGCGATGGGTTTCTCGACCGTCGACAAGGATGCCGACCATTACGGGCTGTCGCTGATCCTCGGCGGGGCGGAGATCTCGCTGGAGACCCTGGCGCGGGCTTATTACTATCTGGCTGCGGAACTGTCCGGCGACACGGTCTACGAAGATTTCGCCTATCTGTCCGGCACGCGGCGCGAGCGGCTCCCGGTGCGCAGGATCCCCGTCAGCCGTGCAGCCGCCTGGCTGACGTTCGATGCTCTGTCGAACGCCAACCGGCCGGAGGAGGAAGCCTCCTGGATGGATTTCGCCGCCGGGAGGCGGATCGCCTGGAAGACCGGCACGAGCTGGGGCAACCGCGACGCCTGGAGCGTCGGCGTGACGCCCGACTGGGTCGTGGCGGTCTGGGTGGGCAACAGCGACGGCGAGGGCCGCGCCGGCGTGACCGGCGTCTCCTACGCCTCCCCGGTGATGTTCGACGTTTTCTCCGCCCTGCCGGGTTCCGGGTGGTTCGCCCGTCCGACGGAAGGGATGACCCGGCTCGAGGTCTGCCACGAGAGCGGCCTGCCCGCAAGCGACCTCTGCCCGCACCGCGACACCCTCTGGGTGCCGGACGTGGCGGAGCGGCCGGATATATGCCGCTACCACCGCCTGGTGCACCTCGATCCTGAAGGGCGCTGGCAGGTCAACTCCACCGTCTGTCCGCCGGAGCAGATCCGCACGGAAGTGCGCTTCGTGCTGCCTCCGGCCCAGGAGTGGTATTATATGCAGAAACACCTGGAATACAGGCCTTTGCCGCCGAAGCACCCGCTGCTTGACGCGGCTTCTTCGGGGGCCGGTCCCATCGAGGTCATCTATCCCCAGCCGGGCCTGACGCTCGTGCTGACGCGCGGCCTGTCGGGCACGCCGAACGGCGTGATCTTCCGCGCCGCGCACGCCGACCCTTCAGCCACGCTTTACTGGCATATCGACGACACTTTTGTCGGCGAGACCCGGGGCGAGCACACGCTCCGCGTGGACCCCGCCCCCGGCGACCACCGCCTCACCCTGATCGACGGCCAGGGCGAGCGGAAGGTGGTGCTGTTCTCGGTGAGATAGGCCTTCCGGCACATTGCGGGCTCCCTCCTTGTGGGCCGTTTTCTGTAAACCGTTGGTAATTAGCGGGTTATTAAAACTGACCATAAGGAAAAACGCCCGGTTGATTCTTGTAATTGACATAAAGATAATAAGTTGCAAAAAACAGCAAAGGAGACATCCACAGATTTCCGGATTCATTGTATCTTTGCGGACTTTTATTGAAAAAGGTATGCAAGGAATCTGGACTATCTTGATGCTCGTGTGCTCGAACATCTTCATGACGTTCGCGTGGTACGGCCATCTCAAACTGCAGGAAATGAAGATCTCGACCGGCTGGCCGCTGATCCTGATCATCCTCTTCTCCTGGGGGATCGCTTTCTTCGAGTATTGTCTCACGGTACCGGCCAACCGCATCGGCTTCAGCGGCAACGGCGGGCCCTTCAACCTGATGCAGCTCAAGGTCATCCAGGAAGCCATCTCGCTGACTGTCTTCACGGTGATCGTCCATTTCCTCTTCCAGGGCCAGCCCCTGCACTGGAACCATCTCGCCGCTTTCTGCTGCCTGATCCTGGCAGTGTTTTTCGTCTTCATGAAATAGACGGCGGTCGCCCCATTGATAATCAGTGACTTATGGATTAACCTTCGGAGTTTTCTCCGAAGGTTGATTTGTAAGTGCTTGATACTCTGTAAGGCGATTTGTATATTTGCTATTATGATGCGACGTCCTTTTATCCTTTTTCTATTGCTGACCTGCCTGTCCGCCTGCCGGGGAGGCGGACCGCGCGTCCCGCAGGTGCCGGAGGGGATGATCGACCTGGAAGATACGGTTGCCCTGGGGTTGCCCAGGCTGCCGGGCGCGGAGATGATCCTTGTGACCCGGCCGGAAGGGCAGCGATATGTCAACAACGTGGTACTGACCGCGTTCCGCGGGAAGTTCTACTGCATGTGGCAGCAGTCTGCCCGGGACGAAGACACGCCGGACAGCTTCGTCGCGCTGTCGGTGAGTGGAGACGGGCGGCGCTGGAGCGAGCCCGTGACGTTGGCCTTGCCTGTGGACAGCACATTTGCCTCGCCGGGCGGCTGGATCCAGCGGGGCGACTCGCTCTGCGCCGTACTCAATTACATCGGTGATCCGACCCGGAAACTGGGCGGGACGGCGTGGTACGTCGCCACAGAGGACGGAGAGAACTGGACCGCGCGCCGGCCCCTGCTGATGGCGGACGGAGCTTCGATGGACGGCATCCTGGAGCAGGACCCCTTGCTGCTGGAGGGCGGCCGGACCGTCGGGGCGGCCCATTTCCGTCCGGGCTATCAGGTGTGTCCCGTCTATACGGACGACCCCTCTGGCCTGCGGGGGTGGACGCAAGCTCCCATGCCCGCCGGGGAGGGGAGTCCGCTGGAGCCCAGCCAGTACGTCGCACCGGACGGGCGGCTGGTGATGTTCTTCCGCGACCAGGACTCCTCGTTCCGCAAACTGTACGCCGTCTCGGAGGACGGCGGCGTATCCTGGAGTGCACCCGGGTTGACCGATATTCCCGATTCACGCTCCAAGCAGTGCGCGGGAACCCTCCCGGACGGCCGGACCTTCTGGGCGGGCAACCCCACCGGCAGCAAATCCCGCCGCATCCTGGCGGCGGCTTTCTCCGAAGACGGGTACCGTTTCGACAAGGCTTATGTGCTTGCATCTGCGGACGACCTGCCGCGCCAGCGCTTCGCCGGACGCTACAAGACCCTGGGCTACAGCTACCCCAAGGCCTTCGTGCAGCCGGACGGCACCCTCTGGATATCATTCTCCGTCAACAAGGAAGACGCCGCGCTGATCCGGATTCCGTAAGGATCAGGTCCGTCCGGGATCGATCACCACGGGCTCCAGGTCGGGATCGAAAGGCTCTTCGGGCTCGTTGAAAGGCTCGAGGAAGGGATTGCCCGTGCGCTCGTGCCCGATGGTTGAGGTGGGGCCGTGGCCAGGCAGGATGCGGATGCCGGGGTCCAGCAGGATCAGCCGCTCCATGATGGAACGGATCTCGTCGTCGTACTCGCTGTAGAGGAAATCCGTGCGGCCGATGGAACCGGCGAACAGGGTGTCCCCGGTGAACATCACG
>JAEEGG010016358.1_pt1 | contig 15413 bp, 6 predicted proteins | sample 9134161 | NCBI WGS metagenome assembly JAEEGG01 (sample SAMN16246543, study PRJNA631951) | gut metagenome | biome: gut microbiome; feature: rumen; material: CR-attached | host: Bos | place: Iran: Karaj | collected 2018-10
GGCTGGAAGTCGGCCCAGTTCGGGAAGACGCGCAGCATGCGGATTCCGGCGGCGGAGAGGACGCGCAGGTCCTCCTCGACGGCCTTGGCGTCCCACTTGCGCCACATCTGCGTGGCCGCATGGCTGGCCCAGTAGTTCGCGCCGACGACGATTCGCCCGGAGGGGAGAAGGCCTGCGGAAAAGCGGAGGCGGATGTAGCCCGAGGGTGGAACTGCGACGCGCTGGATGCCGGCGGCCAGCGCAGGCATCCCAGCCGATGCGCCGAAGGTGTCGAAGGCCTCGGCCGAATCCGGCGCAGCCGCCAAGTCGAGACAGAGGGAATCGTGGCCGGTGGCGTTCACGACAATGACCGTGGCCTTTGGCTGCGCCACCACGCATGTGGTGTTTTCCGCATAGACGGCGAAGACAGCCTCGTTGGCGGTCGAGCCTTCCAGGATGGTGTAGCATTCGGCGGGGCCGTGCGGGCGGAAGTCGCCGTGGAGAAGCGCCTCGCGGTGTTCCTGCGTGAAGACGATCCAGTGGCGCATCATAGCGTGGTGCTCTGGCGGGAGGGAACCCAGCCGCATCGAATACTGAATTACGCCGAAGAGCGAAGCCAGGACCTGCTGCGCGGCCTCCTCGGCCGTCGCGGTCGGATGCCACATCAGCATGTCCGAGTGGACGGCCGTCGCGCCGGAGGTGAGCCGCAGGTTGGCGATGCGGATGCGGTTGGCGCAGGAGTCGGCGGGGCAGTCGCCTGCGCGGATCATGTTGCCGTAGGCGCGGATGGCCGGGCCGATGTATGACTGGCGGAACTCAATGAGAATGTCGGGCTTGATGGCGCGGAGGCGGCGCATGATGTCGGAGAGCAGCGCGTCCACGGCCTCGGGGAGAGAGCGGATGTCGCGTCCGGCGAAGTTCTCCTTCGCGGCGGGGTCTTCGCCATTGAAGCGGAAGCTGTCGATGAAGTCGAGCTTGAAGCCGTCGATGTCCCACTCGCGCAGGGCGCTCTCGTAGGTGCCGGCAAGGAAATCTCGCACCTCGCGGAAGCGCGGGTCGAGGACTGAGGCGTGGAGGTGGGGGATGTCGGAGAGGAACTTGCCCCGAAAGCGGGCGTAGTTGCGGCTCTTGTGGCCCACGAACGGAACAGAATACCAGACGATGTATTTCATGCCGAGGGCATGGACGCGCGCCACATGGGCGGCCATGCCGTCGGGGAAGCGGCGGCGCGAGACCTCCCAGTCGCCGCAGAAGGCGTAGCCGCGGGAGTTGTCGTCAGTCTGCCAGCCGTCGTCGAGGATTATCGCGCGCATGCCGTCCTTCGCCGCCTTTGCGCACTCGGCCTCGAGTTCTGCGGCGAAAAGGTCCTGGTGGAAGGCATACCACGAAGAATAGAGCGGCTCGAATGCCGCTGGGGGCGCAACGCATGGCGCGTAGCCAGGGCGCGCCGAAAGCCAGGCCGACGCCTCGCGAACCACCTCCGCGAAGAAGCGCGGGGAGGCTTCGAAGCGCAGCGTGGCCTCGTAGTGGCGCAGAGGAGCCTCAGGCGCGTTGAAGAATCCGATGACGAAGCGGACTTCGCCAGACTCCTCCACGATGCCGGCCTTGGTGTCCAAGACGCGGGACGCCTCGGAGCAGACAACTGTCAGGCGGTTTACGTCATTGAGGCCCACGAGGGCTATGATGGGCATCCCGGTGGCGATGCTGGTGCGGTGGTGGCCGCGGCCGTCCCAGTCAGGCGGGACAAAGCCGTGTTCGGCGCCGGGGTGCCAGATGTGGCGGACGTCGCCCTGCGGCACGGAGAATACGACCTCGAACTTCGGAGGGAAAGCCTCCTCTGGCGAGTCAAGGGAGATGCGCGCCTCCTCAGCGGCGCCCTGCTCCGCCACGATTGAAAACCGCCACTCCCCTGGTTCGGCGCAGGTGAGCTTTATTTTGCCCGCCGCGCGGGTCTCCGCAGAGATTGATATTTCCTTGTCAGCCATTTTGTTCCTCCTTATGACTATAAACCGCTTCCTATTTTTTTGCAAACCCCATGGGATTTTAAGGGAGACACCCTTTTATCAGATAAAGAATCCATTTCAATCGCTCCTTTTTCGCCTTACGCCCATCGCCTTCCCGCGCAGAAAAGCGGCGTCCTGAACTCGCCCACCCCGATCGGCCTGGGGGAGGGCGGTGTGTGCCTTCCCGGCGTGAACCTCACCACCGCCGACAGGACGAACCCGCGCGAACCGATGGCCAGGCCCCTCGCGATCCCCCTGTCACGCTCGCGCATCGTCTCCGCCACGCTCCTTCCTTCGTTTGACCGGATTACGGTCTTCGCTTTCGCGGCCTTGTCCTCGCCGCCGTCCGATGCCCCATCCGCATCGTCGGCTGCCGCCCCGGTCTCGTTGGCGGCGGCGTCCCTGGCGACCTTCGCCTCGAGCATGGACTGGTATGCCTCCCACTTGGCGGCCATGGCCGCATTGCCGAAGCAGGTGGAGAGCAGCGCGCGCTTCGCGGCGGCGTCCCCGGCGCACGCCGCGCCGTAGCCGCTCCAGGCGTAGTCGCCGGGGTCGTCCACAATCCCCGCCCTCACGGGGTTCAGCGTGATGTAGGCCGAGACGGCGCCAAGGGCGTCGTGCTTCCCTTCGACGAGGACGCTGTGGAACACGCCCTGCCAGATGGTCCCCTCCAGGTTCCCGTGGTTCTTGCAGTACCACAGCGAGAAGCGCTGCTTGAAGGTCTTCACGAACTCCGAGAGGTCGTACATGCGCCTGCGCATCGCCTCGCGCTCGCGCTGCACCACGGACTCGCTGCCCTTCTTCTCCAGAAGCTCCGCCCAGCGCTCAAGGATTCCCGAGGCGCGCCTGTCGCCGTAGAGGACGCGCATGCGCCTCTCCAGCTCGCCGTCGGACACCTCCCTCCGCCTCGGCACGTGGACCAGCAGGTGGAAGTGGTTGTCCATGACGCAGTAGTTCACGACCTTCACCCCGGAGAACGCCTCCGCCCTCCGGAGCATCTTCATGAACATCTCCTTCACCTCCCCCCCGTCACCCTTCAGCAGATGCGCCTGCAGCGCGCACCTGCTCATCACGTGGTAGTATGCCCCCTCGACCTTTACGCGTCTTCTCCTCATGGCTTTCCTTTCAGATTAAAGGGTGTCTCCCTTCAAATTGTCATTTATTATAGCATAAATGGGGGAGAAATCGACTAGAGTCATTGAGGGACGTCGACGATTGCGCCGCGTGAGCGCAGTAGGAAACGGAGGGCGGTGGTGTCAACGTCGGCGAAGGAGCCGGAAGGCGCAAGCGAGGCGGCGGCGCCGGCCGCCTCGCCCATGGCCATGCAGGGCGCCATCACGCGAAGCGGACCAAGGACATCGCGCTCCACACTGATGGCGCGGCCCGGGCAAATCAGGTTTTCGACGGGATCCGGCAGCATGACAAAGTAGGGAATCGGAACCCACTTTGGAATCGCGACGCGGCGCTCCGCCATGGGCTGCGCACTGGGGCGCTTCGGATCCGGCAGATCCCAGCCGTATGCGCTGAAGCCAATGACATCCGAGAATTGGCGTCCGCTAACAAGGTCCTCAACGCCGAGCATTTTGCGGCCGACGATGCGGCGTGTCTCGCGCACGCCGAGCATGGGCGCGACGGCCTTGACCCGCGCCTTGGAAAAGCCAGGGAAGCGCCCGCAGAGGATTTTGGCGAGTTCCATGACTTCGCGGTGTCCACGGCGCAACCCATCGCTTACCGAGGCCGCGCTCGTTCCGTCAACGTCGCAGAGGCGCGTCGTGTTGATCATCATCGTGCCGGGATGGTCGGTTTCGACGGCAATCATGATGTCGTAGGGGAAGTTCCAGACGCCTTCCTCGCGGAGCTGCGCGATTTCCCTGCGGAATCTCGGCGTGTCGTGTTCGTGGATGTAGGCGCCGAGCGCCTCTTCGTCGATGCCGTCCATTAGGAACTCAAGCGAGGCCGCCGCCATCAGGCCGTCGCCGTCGCGCCCGACGGCGACGCGGCACCCGGCGCGCGCGGCGATGTCGGCGTCTCCTGTCGCATCAATCACGACGCCTTGGGCGACGGCGGTGAGGCCGTCCTTGTTGGCGAGGATGACATGGGTAATCCGCCCGTCGCGGACAACTGTCTGCACAGCCTGGGTGTCCAGCAGCACCCGCACGCCGGCCTCATCCATCTTGCGGTCAAGTAAGGCGACCATTCCGGCGGGCTCGAAGGGAACGCCTTCGAGGAGCCCCCTGAACCACCCGTGGGGCTGGTATTTCGTAGGGTAGTCGGAATCGACTGGCAGCCGCGCAATGCCCAGCGCCGCAGCTTCTTCGGAAAGGGAGCGGAATATTCCGCCGACGGCCCATTCCCGGCCACCGCCGGAGCGGCCGCCGAGCCAGTGCGTGACAAGGCCGGACGTTCCCGTCCCACCAAGTTGGCCGCGCGACTCCACCAGCAGCACATCCAACCCCTCGCGGCGCGCGGCAAGCGCGGCGGCGCATCCGGCTGGCCCGCCGCCGCAGACGAGCGCGTCGCACCGATGACGCACGGGGATGGGTGCAGTTTCAACCGTTTCGTTCATGGCTTCACAACGCCTCGCTGGTTCAAGAATTGCTATTCGAGCATGATGGAGCGGAACTTTTCGATGTCGGCTTCCGTAAAGCCGAGCGAAAGGATGTATTTTTCAACGCGCTCGAGCACGGTGTCCGCCGGGAAATTCTGCTTGAAGCCCTCCACGAGCTTGTCATAGCGTTCCGCATGGGCGAATTTCACGTTCCTGTTCCAGAAGGCAGTCGTCTCCCAGTCGCGCATGAGGTGTTCTTCGTCGGCTCCGAGAAGGGCTTCGAGAACATAGGCGACGGATCCTGTGCGGTCCTGTCCGGCGATGCAGTGGAAGTCAATCGGGTAGTTCTTTTCGTCGAGAAAGACCTTGAACACCTCCGTGAACGCCGCCCTGCCGCGCTCGCCGTGTCTCGTATGCATTCCCGCGTATGCGGAAGACGGATAGTGGAACCAAGCAACTGACGGCCCGAGCGGCGAACCCTCCATGCCGAAGCATTCCGAGGGGGAACGCAAATCAATATCGCTCCTGATGCCGAAACGCTTTAGAATATACGCGCCGTTCTCGCCCTCAACGCGGCTCTTCCCCGTTATCAGCTTCGGCTCGCCCTCGGGCTTTTCCTTCGCGTCGGGATTGACCTTTTCGCGATGGGCGTTTTCGTTGAGCCCGGCCGAGCGGATGATCATCCCCTGCCGGACGCGCCGCCCGCCAAGCCCAATCCATCCGCCCAGGTCGCGCACGTTCGGGACTCCTGGATAGCGGATAAGCCGTGGCGTCCTATCCTCGGTCTTGAATGTGCCGCCGCTGGAATCCCCGCCGCCGGTCACGGTCCAGACATACTCGGCTGCGACTTCGAGATTGTCGATTTCGATGGATGTCCCCGCGACAGTCTCGCTCATGACCGTTTCGCCCTTCTTCGCGTCCTTAATCGTCACTGTGTATGCTTCGGCACCCTTGACCGGCGTCCACGCGAGGCGGACGGTCTTGGGCCAATAGGCCTGCCGGACGACCTTCCCATCCGGCGCATGCTCGCCGGAGCGGGAGAGCTCCTTGCGGAAGCGGATATCCCTGAACTTGATCCGGCGCTCGGCCGTTGGAATGTCGAAATAGGCTTTCTGGGCGTCCGTGAGAAGCGGCACCACCGCCCCCTGAGCGGGTTCCAGAATCTTGATTTCCGTTGAAACGACGGCAGGCGCCCTGTCGGCAGGTTGGGCGAAGAACGCCCTGATTCTGGCCTCTATTTCGGGGATGAGGCGCTGCGGATCGGAATCCGGAATCCAGATGCAATGGCCTGTCAGCCCTTCGCGAATGGAATTGGGATATTCGAAGAATGCACATGCGTGTCCGGCGGCACGGTAGGCGGCTGCGAATGCGCGATGGGAGGCGATGGGCGCGACCCTGTCATTCGTGACATGCGTGCAGAGGAGGGGTGGCATGCCGGACTTGATTTTCGGGATGGGATTCATCGCCAGAAAGTCTTTCTCGCCAGCCTCCTTGCCGAAGAGCGGAACATAGCGCCGTGAATGATGCGCGGTATCTGCGGCGGGGTCGCCGATCGCCGAGATCGAAATACAGCCGGCGACCTTGTCCGTCGGCATGTGGACAAGCGTCCAGAGCGAGAGATGGCCGCCTGCCGACACCCCGCAGATGTAGATTTTCTTCGGCGAAAAGCCGGCATGCTGTCGAAAGTCGGCGGAGAAGAGCCAGTTCGCGGCCTTCACGCAATCGTCGCCACAGGCGGGCCAATGGTTTTCACGGCCCGCAAGACGGTACTCGATGTTGAAGACCGCGCATCCGAGGTCGCGGTAAAGGAATTCCGCCACGCCTGCCATCGACTTGCGGTCGCCGCGCGCCCAGCCCCCGCCGTGAATGGCGAGCACGACCGGCATTTCCCCGTTCCCCGCATCTGGAAGATACAGGTCTCCCAGCCCGGCGGAGCCGATGGCCGGATCGTAGGGAATATCGCGTAGGACCTTCGCCCCGCAAGAGATTGCGGCAACGGAGAGGATGATTGACAACAATGCTTTTTTCATGAGTTCTCCTTATTTTGGAAGTTTGCCGAAGATCCAGGTTTCGTCGAGCCAGGTCGTCTTGGCGGGGTCACATTCGAAAGCGAGGCGCACGAAGCGCGCGCGCCGCGCCTCGGGAAGCTCGATGTCGCAGAAGCCCTGGGCATCGCAGACGAACGGGAGGCGCACGGGTTCCGTCCACTCCTTACCAGTCTCGGAAAGCGAATACGCGATGGCGACAGGATCGGCGGCGTCCTTCCTGTCGGAGAGTTTCCTTATCTCGACGGTGCGCTTCGCGAGAATGCGCGTGATGTCGAACGGGGCCTTCAAATCCCATTCCACCTCCACGCGTTCCAGCCCCTTCCACGAAGCGTGCCTCAGCCTTTCCGAGCGGTCGCCGCTCTGGAGGGCGAAGACGTCGCTACCGTCGGCGCGGCGGGTGTGGAGCGTATCGACGATCTGCTCGCCTTTCGCCTCGTTAGCCTGCGTGATGTAGCGGTATGACGCGCCATTCCAGACGCTCCACTGGCAGTCGGCGGAGACCCAGTTGTCGGAGAGCAGCAGCTCGTGGCCGGCCTTGTCGATGTCGGCCTGGACGACGGTGTGCGTGACGGCTACGCGGCGACCGCCGACGAAAAGGTCGGCGACGATTGGCTGGACATGGTTGGGGCGCATTTCGGGGCCGTCGCCCGCAACAGTGATTTCATAGCGCGCCTCGGAAATTGAAAGCGGCGGCACTTCGCCAAGCAGTGAGGTGCACTTCACCGTCCATCCTTGCAGCGCCCTGACGCGCAGTTCCGCGCCGCTTAGCGCCACGCTTGAAGGGTTGGCGACCTGGACGCGGAGTGCGAATGTCTCACCCGGCTTCACGAGCGGGGTCACCTCGTCCGGCGCGGTGGTTGCGCCATTCCAGTCGAAGACAGACCCCAGAAGCGGCGGGTGGTCGCCTGACATGAGCCAGATCGCCGCCGCCGACTTGACGGATGGGAGGTCGAAGGAGGCGGAAGCGCCGCCGCGCGTGAAGGAGAGCGGCAAAATACGGTTCTCTTCGGCGAGGGTGAGGAATGCGGTGCCGAAGTCGAGCCCTTCCGGCAGCTTGAGCGTGAGGCGCATCGGTTCGAGCGGCTTCCACGTGCGCCCGCTCACCATGATGACCGCGTTCCCCTTGCCGTCCACAAGTGGGCATTCTACGCGCACGTCGCAATGGCGGTCGGTTGAGATGTCGTAGGAGGTCGCCACGCCGGCGGTGGAGAGCAGGGAGCGGAAGAAGTCGCGGGCTGGCTCCTCGCCGTCCGACGATTCGCTGCGCAGCGTCCCCATCTGCGTGTTCATCCAGTAGGCGCGGCCGGCGCCGAAGCGGTTCTCCATCAGGACGGCGGCCTTGTTGTCGTAGTAGAAGTCGCTGCGGGCGTTGACGGGATGCGCCGTCGTGGCGGTGAACTTCACGCGGCCGTCGCCGCGCAGGAGGCGGCCGAAGCGGGTGTCGAACCAGACATCGCCCGGATCGACGACAACGTCGCCCGACTCCCAGATGCCGTCGAAGCGGAGGCCGAGGACATCGGATAGGCCGCCGTCCGCCGCGCGCGCCAGGTTGTGTTCGTCGAACTGTCCGGCCCGGCAGTCGCAGACGAGGACGCCGCCGCCCCGCACGTATTCGCGGATGTTAGCGATATCGGCGTCGGACAGGCGCTCGGCGGATACGAGGAAGAGCGCGCCATAGCGGTTCAGACACTGTGGGTCGAGGCGGGAGTAGGGGATGACATCGACGAAGCATCCGGCGTCGCGCAGGTGCGAGAAAAGGCGCAGTCGTGAGTTGATGGGGAAGGTCCAGGGCGAGAGATTGTCGTCGGTGCCGAAGGGGATGTCGCGCTGGGCCAGGAGAATGGCGACCTTGGGCACGTCGCGGGCGGGCGCGGACTGTGTGAAGAAGCGCTCGGCGCGATGGATGGTGGCGAAGAAGCGCGGCACGTACCAGAACTTCTCGCGCTTTGTCGCGTCGGGGTTCTCGAAGCCGAAGCTTGCCCAGTCGCCCCAGCAGCCGAACCAGCCGGAGCAGAAGAGGTTTCCGCCCTTGAGCCCGTTGGGCGGCATGCGCCAGAGGGTCTGCGCCCACTGCCAGCCCGGGCCGTTGTGGTTGTTGTTCTCGCCGTAGAGGATTCCGGCGCGGACGCCCGGCTTCCAGTCGTGCGGCGCGGCGGTCAGGGCGTAGAAGTTCATCTCGTAGGCATTGCGGTCGCCGTGGCCGTAGTGGTCCATGCCGCGCACGCCCTGCGTGTAAGGGGCGACGGCCTCGCCGATGAGCTCATGGTTGGCGCGGCGGGCGCGGGCGATCCGCAGCATTTCAAGGGAACTCTGCGTGTCCTTGCCGTTGACGGGGCGGTGGCGCGGGTCGGCCTCGTAGATTGTCCGGTAGTATTCCGCGAGGAAGTCCGCGAAGCTCTCCTGCTGGAAGCGGATCCAGTCCATGAAGGGGCCGGGCTTGTCGCGGCAGGCCGCAGGGTCGATGCCGACGGCGGAATCGAAGCCGTCGAAGCCCTCGCCCCACACGCGCCGGAACTTCTCAACGTCGCCGCCATACCATCTCGGCAGCCACTTGCGGAAGGCCTCGACGGCCTGCGGAGAGAAGTCGAGTTCGGGGATGAACTCGTTGTCGATCTCCCACTTGAAGATGCGCTTGTCGCCACTCGCCACCGCATTCGTGACGGACTCGTGCGCGACGGCGAAAATCCTGTCGAGCGTTGTCGGGTCGAAGAGATTCACGCTGCGTCGCCTTAGCGGCTGGCCGTCGGGGCCAAGGGCCTTCGGCAGATCCTGGCTCCCCGGACCCCTCTGGGCGACCTGGCAGGCGAAGACATGCCCCCCGCGGACGCCCGGCCCGTCGAACGAGTCTTCCTTGCCGGGCATCAGATTGGCGACGGTGTAGTTCGCGCCAGACGGTATCGAGAACCCCCATGGAAGCGGGTCGCGCAGGATGCCCAGCGGGTAGAATCCGTCCGTCCCGTTGCAATTCTCGTCGATTTCGATTGAATAGGCGCGGACGTCGCGCAGCGGCTCGTCGGAAACCGTCTCGGGAAATGGGCCTGTAATGGATTGCAGGGCTGTCATCGTTGCAAGGGCCAGAGAGGTCATGTCGTTCCTTTCAGTAAATGTCGTCGAATTCGCCGGCGCTCTTGACGCCGACGATTCCGGTGAGATCCGGTTCCGGGGCGGTGGCGAACTGGTCGGGGGCGAGGCCGCGCACGAACACCGGCGCGCCGGTGAGCGTCAGGGAGGCCGTGCCGCCCTCCACATCGACTTCGCTTAGCCGCCCGATGGCGTCGCGCACCTCCACGCGCGTCGCGCCCGTCGTCGCGCGGAAGGCGTATGGGACGCGAACGCGCCAGTTGTCGAGCCAGGGCTCGAAGTGGAAGAACTTCTCGCGACCTGCGCGGCGGCGCGGGCCCTGCGTCCGCAGGTCGAAACCCTCCGTGCGGTCCCAGAGGACGGCCAGCGGCCCGCGCGGCGTGTCGAAGAGGAATCCCCGCAGCTCCGTGCCGGGGAGGCGCACCTCGCGCTGGAAGCGCGCGCCCTCCAGCTCTTCGGCGGCCGTCTCGTAGGCGATGGCGGAGGGCTTGGGCGAGTTGTCGCGGTTAAGTATGCCGTAGTGGTATTCGACTTCGCGGACCTTCCCGTTTCCCGGCGCGATGCCGTTCTCGTCGAAGGACACGCCCTCGTGGAGTTGGAAGGCGCAGAACCCGGCCATGCCGTCGGCCTTGGCGATGACGGCGTTCAGCACCGCGCTTTCGGCACTCTGGCGCAGGGAGTCGCCCAGTGGCGCGTTCGGCTGGGTCTTCGCATAGACTTCCGTGAGAATGATCGGCGTGGCGGCGTGGCCCATGTCGGCGTAGATGCGCTTGGAGCCGAGGATGAGCCCTCGGTAGCGCCAGCCGGGGCCAACGGCGTCGGGCGTCCAGTTGAGGCGTCCCGGATGGACGACAAACATGTCCAGCTTGCCGAAGATGCCCTTGCCGTCGATGAGGCGCATCAGCTCCGGCCGTCGCGCGCTTGTGCCGTAGGCGATCTTGAAGGACATCCCCCTGCGCTGGCGGGCGGCACGGATGGCGTCGAGCCAGCCGTTGTAGCGGTCGTAGAGAACGTGGCGCGTCGCCTCGTCCTCGAAATGGCCGATTTCGTTGCCGAACTCGAAGATGGGTGAACCCATGGCGTCGATTTCGTCCAGCCACTCCGTGATGGTCGCGGCGTCCTCGGGGTTCGCCGGGTCGTAGTCGTGCTTCGGCATCGGGCGCGTGAACCCGGCCCTCATGCCGAAGCGGGCCGCAAGGGCGTTGTCGCCGCTGCGGACATATCGCATCCCGAGCCGCGCCGCGAGGGCGTATTCGGCTTCGGCCTCGGCGGCGAAAGTATTTCCCATGCGGGCGGCGACGCCAAAGAAGAAACTGTCGTCCCACGAGAAGCGGAATGGCGGAATGACGGCGAAAGTCGTGCGCGTGAACTCCTCCGCCTCGCCCTCGCCGACAGCGAGCTCGGCGAAGAAGATACCGCGTCCTGGCGCAGGCACCGTGGCGCGGGATGAAATGCGACCGTGCGGCTTGATTGTAATAGTGCGTTTTCGCGCGAAGATTTCGCGGCCATCCCAGTCACGGACGACTAGGGAGACGGACACCGCCTCGGCTCGGTGGCCGGCCGTCTCGGTGATCGTGAAGTCGAGAGCCGCGTCGCCGCCGTCGAAGATGTGGTTGCGCGCGGGGCAGGAAAGCGCAAGAGAGAAGGGGAGGCCATGCGCCCTCGCGCAACATTCTTCCGGCGTCTCGCCTTCGCGCATCTCGCGGAAGACGATGTCGCGCGCGAAAAGACCTGCGCCGCGTTCATCCAAGTTGACGCTTTCGTAGCCGTTGCCGGACCAGGCCTCCCTGCCCACGAGGGTGAAAACGAGGTTCCCGTGGGGGGAGCGGACGACTTTCCACTTCCCCAGCGTTTTTTCCACTGGCTCGGCCTCGCGCCCCGCTTCGTGGCGGCGCCAGCGGCCTGGCTTGACGGGGAATTGCCCCTTGGTCGCGCCCTCGCCGTGCGGCATGAGCAGCGTGCAGGTGCGCGGAGGCTCTTCGCCGCCACCACGCACCTCTATGCTGGCCACGACGCTGTCCACCCCCTGGGTGACGACGACCTCGCCCCGCCAGCCCTTCTGCTTCAGGCGAACGGAGCCGATGCCGACGATTCGCCCGCCGCCCTCGCCGCAAATCCACGAAACGCCATCGTCGCCGCGCTCGATTGAAAGGCCACCATGCGCGACCGCCGCCGCCGACAGAAAGGCGGCGACGGCGGCTATGCGGATACCTATCGTGCGCGCACCTGTCATCTCATGATGATGGTGGTTGCGGAGAGGGTGTATTTTGCGCTGTAGCGTGTGCAGGGCGTTCCGCCGATTGTGACGCTCTCGGTCTCGACTATTCCCGTCAGGCCCCTTATCTTCTCAAGGACGAAGTGGGACGACAAGTCGCTGGCGGATGTTGGAACAGTCGCGATTACGGCCTTGAAATAGTCTCCGACGCTGGATGTCGCGAAGTCGTCAGCAAAGCCGACGTTGACTTTCGTTGCCGCGTCGGCCGGTTCGAAGGACACACCAGTGAAGCCGTTCACAAGGGTCGCTTCAGGCGCAATCACGATCTTCGTGTCGTTGGAGAAGACCATGTTCAGCCCCGCGACCGCCGCATCGTTGAGCGCGCCGATGCCGCCCTCGCGGACATAGCACATCTTGGTGGAACTCGCGCCGAAGGAGAGCTCGCCGCCGAGGATAAGGTCGCCCTCGCCGTGCTTGAACATGATGTCGTCCATCTTGACGGGCACACCGACCTTGAAGGTGATGCCGTTCGTGACATCGAATCCAAACGGACCCGAACCGTAGATGCCGCGGTTCACCGTTGAGAAGTCGATGCTCGTCGCCGGACGCAGCGTGCTATACATGTCCAGTTTAAGTGAATCGTATTTGAATGTATCGAGCGCACCGCCCAGCGCATTCGCCGAGTTGAATTCAAGCGCGGCTCCTGTATCTTCAGTTCCTATCCCACTCGTTACATATATTCTGCCGAAGAACTGTGAATTGTCACCATAAAGTTGAGGGCTTCCCAGAACATCACTACCGAGATTACCATCAACACCGGCACCATATAATTTCAAAGGCCCCTCGCCGGAGAGATTGGCTGAAAGTCGAGTCCAGCGACCTTTGTAACGCGCCTGGAATTCCAAATATGACTTATGGTCATATTCTCCTGCAATGCAGATGTTGCCAGTAATAGTATGCGACCCCGTCCTGTTTGAACGCAATATTTTCCCTGGATATATTGTCGCAGAAGATATTTGTGAATTTCCTCGTGCGTATATATCGTCCCCTGCGATGGTGAGCGAATCGCCATTGAAGACTGCATTGCCTATTTCAGAAACTCTATTGGTAATCAGGTAGTCATATCCGCTCTCCGCTGCCCTTTCGTTTGACCAAGTCGATTCAGAGCCATTGAGCGTCCCATCATTGGGAAAATTCGCAACGCTTACAACCACAGGGCGGATGTTGAGATAGATGTGTTGGACGCCCATGCCGTCCTTCTCGACCGTGAACGACGTCTTTGGAAGGCCATAGATCTTTTCGGTCGCATCGACGAAGTCTTCAGCCGAAAGGTCTTCCGCGCCTGTTGCGATGGTCAGAATTTCCTGCCGCGTCGGCGCAACATGTAGCGGCAACGCGACTTGTTCAGAAAGCGAAATCTTCTGCACAGTGCCGGACGGGATAATATAGGACGAGTCAAGTGAGACGGATGCCGCCGTATGTGTACTGTCGTCGTAAGAAATTTCAATGGTATCGTTGCCGAACCGCACAATCGCACCGGGTTCCGGATCAATGACGAAATCGGATGGGGACTTGACCGCATAAAGCGTGGCCCCGGAGGCAACGGAAATCTTCTGACCCGCAGGGAAGGTTGCCGAGGATGTGATGAGGAGCGTTCCGTTCTCGACTACGATATCACCAGCCGTGTAATCGCCGCTCAGCGTGACTGTGCCGGGGCCGGTCTTCGTAAAGCCGTAGCTGCCACTAATCGGCATCGGAAGTTCGAAGGCCGAGCAGTCCTGGTATGGAGTCGCGGTGCTGTCGCTATAGACATAGTTGGTGGCGCAGATGCGGAATCCTGATGCGGAAACTGTGATTCCTCGCACGGCATTAGGAGTGATTCCGCTTTTCACGGACAAAACGGCATTTGCTGATTCTACCGAAAGTGCGTCCGCGCGAGCAGTTGCAGGAGACCCGAGGGCGTTCGCCGAGGCAAGCTCGAAGGGAACCGTCGCGGTATCCAGGCGGATTTTGCCAATGTATGCCGAGTTGTCCCCTCCAAGAACGAAGAGACTTTGCGCAGGGAGACCGGGGGCGGGATTGACGCGAATCGCGGAATCGGTGTCAGAGCACGAAAGATTCGCGTTGAAAACAAGACCTGCCCAGCCAGAGCTAGCTGCAAATGTGGCCCGATGCTCCGCCGACGGATTGTCCAGCGTCGCGTTGCCGGCCACCTCGTAAATGTGAGAGCCACGATATCCTGAAATGACACCCGAATGCCAACGGAGGTCATTAAGTGTAACATCGTTTTGCAATCTGATAGTTGGAGACGTGGAGCCGTCATCTGCTCCGATGTGAAACGCTCCGTCGTGTGTCACGGCCGCTGCCGTGGTAGCAAGGTTGAGTGAATCCGATTTCACGATGTGAAGGATGTCGTCGGAATTAATTACACTTGGAGCGACGCCCAAGGAATTCGTCCAGTTCGCAGGCACCGAAATCGGAGCGGCAACGGCTGTCTTCAGCCAATACTCTTCAGCTGCGGAGGCCGTATTGGCGAGGCCCAGCGCGGCGGCGATGGTGGCGCAGATTGCTATTTTTTTCATTGAGTGTTCTCCTTGTGTTTGGGGTTAGTGAAAAAGGATGGTTTGCAATTTCCAAAGTGATATATCACCATTCAACGACAAAAAATATATCACATTGCAGGGGGAAAGTCAAGTTTTTTTTTGTGCTGAAACGCAGAAGGGAATGGTGAAACGCGATGATGGCTCATCGCGTTCAGCGGAAACGGACTTAAAAGTGCCCCGGAGCTGAGCCGTGCGTGAAGCCGCGGAACGAGAAGGGGCGGCCTTCGGGGATGTAGCTGTCGGGGAAATGGACCATGACCTTGTCATCCTCCAGCCGGCGCTGGAGTTCGCGGATTGGAACGTCGGCCACATCGCAGTTCTTGTCGAGGGCAAGGCTGGCCGCCTCACCGGCGGCCTGTCCGGTAAGGATGGCCGGCGGGATGACGCGAAGAATGTCCCACCCGAAGCCCTCCGCCGACGCGCTCCGGCCCGCCGTGAGCAGGTTGGGCGCGTCGTGGCGGCAAATCGTCCCGAACGGCACCTCAAAGAGGTGGCAGCGGTGCTCGAAATCGTTGACCGCACAGATGGAGTCGTCGGCGTGGTTGTAAACGGAATCGTAGCGGAAGGTGGCGTCGCCGACGAGGCAGGCTGTCGTGCGGAACTGCGGCATCAGCGGGATGCGCGCGATTTCAACGGCTTCGCGCCCCTTCTCGGCCACGATGGCGCGGATTTTGTCGAGCATCGCGTCGTGGTTGGCGAGCAGGTAGGCTGTGACCTCCTCGACCGTAAGTCCGGACCAGCGGGGAACGTCGGTTGGCTGGTTGTCGCCGAAGAGGTTGATGCCGCCGCCGGAAATGCCGCCAGTCAGCGCCTTCTCGGAACGCCCGCTTTCAACGGCCTTGGCGCAGGTCTCGGCCGTCGCGAGCGAGCCAATCCAAGTGAAGTAGTTGGCGCCGGCGCGCGTGGGAACGCCAGCCGAACGCAGCAGGTCGGCGT
>JAEEGG010016359.1_pt1 | contig 15412 bp, 11 predicted proteins | sample 9134161 | NCBI WGS metagenome assembly JAEEGG01 (sample SAMN16246543, study PRJNA631951) | gut metagenome | biome: gut microbiome; feature: rumen; material: CR-attached | host: Bos | place: Iran: Karaj | collected 2018-10
CATCCTCAAGGAGTTCATGGTGCGCAACACCTACATCTATCCTCCCCTGCCGTCGATGAAGATTATCGCCGACATCTTCGAGTACACCTCGAAGCACATGCCCAAGTTCAATAGCATTTCCATCTCCGGTTACCACATGCAGGAAGCCGGCGCCACCGCCGACATCGAGCTGGCCTATACCCTGGCCGACGGCTTGGAGTACCTGCGTGCCGGTGTGAAGGCTGGCATGAGCGTCGACGACTTCGCTCCGCGCCTGTCGTTCTTCTGGGGCGTGGGCATGAACCAGTTTATGGAGATAGCCAAGATGCGTGCCGCCCGTATGCTTTGGGCCAAGATAGTGAGCCAGTTCAACCCCAAGAACCCCAAGAGCCTGGCCCTGCGTACACACTGCCAGACCAGCGGCTGGAGCCTCACCGAACAGGACCCCTTCAACAACGTGGCCCGTACCTGCATCGAAGCCATGGGTGCCGCCCTGGGCCACACCCAGAGCCTCCACACCAACGCTCTCGACGAGGCCATAGCACTGCCTACCGACTTCAGCGCCCGTATTGCCCGTAACACTCAGATATACCTGCAGGAGGAGACCAACATCTGCCGTGTGGTCGACCCGTGGGCCGGCAGCTACTATGTAGAGACCCTCACCCACGAACTGGCACACCGTGCCTGGGCCCACATCCAGGAAATTGAGAAACTGGGCGGCATGGCCAAAGCCATCGAGAGCGGAGTGCCCAAGATGCGCATCGAAGAGGCCAGCGCCCGCAAGCAGAGCCGCATCGACAGCAACGTGGACACCATCGTGGGCATCAACAAGTACCGCCTCGACCACGAGGATCCCATCGAGACCCTCGAGATTGACAACACCGCCGTGCGCAACGCCCAGATCGAGCGTCTGCACAAGCTGCGTGCCGAACGCGACAGCGCCGCCGTCGAGGCCGCCCTCGACCGCCTCACCGAATGTGCCCGCACCGGCGAGGGCAACCTGCTCGAGCTCAGCATCGACGCCGCCCGCAAGCGTGCCTCGCTGGGCGAGATAAGCTATGCCCTGGAGAAAGTATACGGCCGCTATAAAGCCAAAATAAACCTCATCAGCAACGTGTACAGCAGTCAGACCAAAGAGAGCGACGCCTTCAAGAAGGCTCAGGAGCTCACCGACAAATTTGCCAAGATAGAAGGCCGTCGACCCCGCATCATGGTGGCCAAGATGGGCCAGGACGGCCACGACCGCGGCGCCAAGGTGGTGGCCACGGGTTATGCCGACATGGGCTTCGACGTGGATATGGGTCCGCTGTTCCAGACTCCCGCCGAGGCTGCCAAGCAGGCCGTGGAGAACGACGTGCACATCCTCGGTGCCAGCTCGCTGGCGGCAGGCCACAAGACCCTCCTGCCCCAGGTGATAGAAGAGCTCAAGAAGCTGGGCCGCGACGATATCATGGTGGTAGCCGGCGGCGTCATTCCCCCGCAGGACTACCAGTACCTCTTCGACGCCGGTGTGGCGGCCATCTTCGGCCCCGGCACCCCCGTAAGCACCTCCGCCATCAAGATGATGGAGCTGTTGCTGGCCAGCCGCGAATAAACAGAGCCGACAATCGCTATGAAACACATAGTCACATTCATGCTGCTGCTCCTGGCCGCCTGGTCGGTGGGAGCAGCAGATTTTTATGCCGACGCACCCACAGGGCAGCGTCTATACTACGGCATCACCTCGGCAAACAGCGTACAGGTGGTGGCCCCTCTGGCAGGGGTCTCGTGGGCTGGCTACGACACCCCCGAGGGACGCCTCGTGATACCCGCCACCGTCACCCACGAGGGCACTACATACAACGTCACCGCCGTAGGCAACAGCGCCTTCAACGGATGCTACGGGCTCACCTCTGTGACCCTCGGTGCCAACATCGTCTCACTGGGAACCAACGCCTTTGCAATGGACACCATGCTCACCAGCTTCTTCGGCAGTGCTTCGGCCCTGCAACGCGTTGGCATGATGGCCTTCTACACATGCACGCGGCTCGACACCATAGAGTTGCCGCAGACTATAACAGAGATATCCACGGCGGCATTCAACAACTGCGGCTACTTCAACGATATCGACAACTGGGGTGACGAGCGCATACTATATGTAGGCCCCTATGTGATATCGGTGCTTTCGTCGGACAGCGGAGATGTGGTAATAGCCGATGGCACCCTCGGGCTGGCCAACGCCGCTTTCTACAACTGCCACCTTGTGGAGCGTGCCACCCTGCCTGCGTCGCTGCGCTTCATCGGGTCGCACTGCTTCCAAGATTGTTTCGCCCTCGACACCATTCGCCTTCTGGGCACCACTCCGCCTACCATCAACATCGACATCTTTTTCAGTATCGACCCATGCATCGTGGCCGTACCGTGCAACGCCCTGTCCGCCTATCAGGCAGCGCCATTATGGAGCGACTATCCCTTGGTAGAGGACACCTGTGCCACCCCACACGACACCACAGGCATAGCCACAATAAGCAATCTGGACAAAGCTTTTAGCATAAGTCCCAACCCGGCAAGCACGCATGCAACCCTGTGTTTCGACCCCATAGCGGTGGCCGACGGCGGCACCATCATGCTTCTCGACATCGGAGGACGCCTCCTGCAGGAATACCGCATCGACAGACCTACACTCGACATTGACCTGAGCCACCATGCTGCAGGCACATATCTGCTGCGCCTCGTCACACCACACGGCACGGGAGTGAGCCGCCTCGCCGTGGTTCGGTAACGGAAGAGTCTTTACAAATACTATTCTATGAAAATGGTATCGCTGTTGCGGACGCTGTCGCGGCCGTGGAGCGACTGGTGGATGATTTGTGTCACCACCTCGGTAGGCTCCTTCTCGGGTCTCTCCGGATGGCGTAAACGCACCACCATGGAGACAATGAGATATATGCCCAGAGACACAAGGATAGAGCCCATCACGTGGTTTACCACCCGCAGCACACGCGAAGAGAGGATGTTCTGCAACAGCGATGCCAGACGGCACTTGAGGATGCCGCCCACAAGTTCGGCAAGGAGCATACTTATAAAGAAAGCAAACACCTCGAAGTCGGTAAAGTGCACCTCAGCCTTGACCACAGCAGTCACAGCGGCCCAGTAGAGCCACACAGAAGGATTGAGACTGTTGAGGGCAAATCCATAGGTGAAGAGTTCATAACCTTTGGGAGCCTTCTTTAGCACCACGCGAATACGGCCGTTGCGGCGGACCTCCAAGGTTGGGGGACGCAGAAGGGTGGCGACACCGAATGCAATGACTACAGCACCGCCGATGATGGAGGCCACCGGCGTACGCAGAACCAACGTAATAGAGTCTTTGTTGAAGATGGTGAGCATAAGCACCACCATCATTATATCGCTGAAGTTGACACCCGCCTCGAATGCCACTCCCTTGCGAAAACCATAATGGATACTATTCTGTATCAGCCCCCAGAAAGCCGGGCCGAAACTGAAGAAAAGCGACAGCACAAGGCCACACAATATACCAACCAGTATCTCCATTTATGGTTTTAAAACAAGGTGCAAAAGTACGAAATAAAAACCAACTGGCGACAAAAAAAGGCCAATAATAATATTTTTTTTGTCAGTTTAAAAAATGTTTGTATTTTTGCAAACTCAATAGGAGTGTGAAAATGGGTCAGATTGACGACAGAATAGTGCGGTTTAGCGGTTTGAAACCAGGTGTTTACGCCTATAGTTTCACGTTAGAGGACAAAGACTTCAAAAGCTTCGAAAACGAGGAATTGAAGGGTGGAAAGGTGAATTTTGACGTCAAAATGGAACGACTGGAGCGTATGTTGCTGTTCACATTCTCTTTTACAGGAGAGGTGACAACATATTGCGACCGTTGTCTTGGAGAAATAAAAGTGGGGGTGAATGGAGAGGAGCACCTAAGTGTTCGCTTCAGCGACAACGAGGAGAGCGACAACGAAGATGAAGCGGTGCTGCCAGAGAGTGCGACAGAGATAGACCTGACCCAGTGGCTGTATGAGTACGTAGCCGTGAGAATGCCTTTACAGCACACACACGCCGACGGAGAATGCGACCCCGAGGTAACCAAGTATATCGGCGAAGAGTCAGACAAACCAGCCGACGACTATGTGGACCCTCGCTGGGAAGCACTGAAAGAGTTGAAATAATAAACAAAAAAAAGTAATAATATGCCACATCCAAAACACAGATTCTCGCAGACCAGAACGGCCAAGAGAAGAACGCACGACGCGTTGGAGAAAGCGCAGTTGACCACTTGCAGCAACTGCGGAGCCCAAGTCATGTATCACCACGTATGCCCCGAGTGAGGCTACTACCGTGGTAAACTCGCCATCGAAAAAGGTGCCGAGGAGTAACAGAGACTACAAGCTCTAAAAAAAGCAGGGGGCGCTTTTGATAAAGCGCCCCCTGCTTTTTTTTATTTCTTTAAAGCCTGCCATAGAAGGTAGGCTACCAATACTATCAAGAGAAACCTGAGAAGGCCTGGGGCAATAAACGAGACTGCAAGCACAACAAGGAGAAGCCCAGCAACTCGGACAGCCATGCGTTTGGTCGGAGGAAGACTTTGGAGGCGTCGGTTGCCGGCGGACGACTGCCATCGTGTCATAAGAGTCTGCCACCACTGCCTGAACCCACTGACATGACGACCGCGGTCGTCAACAGTCTCCGCTTCTGTGACCGGGATAGGCTTCACCTTGACACGCAATGTCTTGGAATCCTCTTTACCACCGACCCACACGCGGACTGTAAGGTCGGTATGGCCTTTAGACCGGTTAAGTCGAAAGCGCTTGGAGCCTTCGACATCTACCGGCATGGTGCTAACCTTAAAGCCATTATCTATAGTCAATTCAACACGGTCTGCGCCGTTGCAGTCCCAGCGCACCTCCACAACATCGCCTTCGGTGACAGATGTGCGGTCTACAGTGAAAGTCATTTTCTTGCTCATACACTATTGCTATATCAATATTTGTGCCAACGCCTACTGCTCATCACGATGACGTAGCACAAGTTTGAGTGGCAGATGGTCGCTGAGGCCTCCCTCGTAGTTGACACCCCGGTTGGTGCGACGAGGACGTACGCCCACTCCTCGACGCTCATCGATAAGCAGGTGGTCGAAACGCATCAGCTTGAGGGACCCGACCAACCACCGCTCGTCACCCAAGAAAAAGACTTGGTCTATATAGTCCCACACCCCTTGATATTTATGAGAGCCCCAGTCTTTCGGCAAACGGGCAGTCAGATTGCGGATACCCTCGGGATTTACACTGTCAGCCCCGAACCCCATTCCCAGAGAGATAGGGTCTTCCCCCGCGGTAGAATTCATGTCACCCATGGCGACCACAGCTGCCGTGGGATGCTCGGCGTGGCAGTAGTTCATCAAAGTGCGGACGGTACGAGCAATCTCCAACCGATGGACATCGGCCTCTTCCCCACCCCTTTTAGAAGGCCAGTGGTTAAGCAACAGGCAGATTGTATCGCCCGAAGAGGTCACACCTTCCACCAAAAGTATATCGCGGGTAAAGAAACCTTCGGCACTATCCGACACCGAAACAGGACGACTATCGGTAACTGTGAAACGGTCGCTGCGATAGAGCAGAGCGCAGTCAATACCACGACGGTCAGGCGAGTCGTAATGGACATATCGGTAGCCGCTTTGGCTAAGAGGGGTGCCGTTGCAGAGTTCGCGCAGTACATATTTGTTTTCCACCTCGGCGAGACCTACCACATCTGGCAAGCCCATCATGAGGATGGTCTTGTAGATACCATGCAACTTGCTATTCATCTTGCGGCGAGTCCAGCGCAACTCACCGTCAGGGGTATACTCATCGTCATTGGTGCGTGGGTCGTCACGGGTGTCAAAAAGATTCTCCACATTCCACCATGCAGCGGTGAAGGTATTGTCAACCTGTGCCATTGTGTTCTCGCCAACAAAAAAGACAAGAGCTATGACATATATCCTTATATACTTCATAGCTCCTTGTCTGTTTGTCTCACTATCGTTTACTCTGCCGGTGTTTCTTCTGCCACAGCCTCGACTGCTGCGGTATCAACCACCTCGGCCACAGGGGCCACAGTGTCTACCACCTCGGCCACAGGCTCCGCCACGGGCTTAGGTTGCCACACCCAACGGTGCTGCGTCAGACGGAATATGAGCAGGAAGGCAATGCCAAGAATCAAAACCCAGTAGAGGATCTTACGCCACAAGGGGGTCTTCTTGTCAGCAAAGGGATCTTTGGCGACAATCTTAGGATACTTAGCCATCGAGGTGAGGGTCTTGCCAAAGGTAGTGTTGACCTTTACGTCGCTGTTAATGGCCCAGCCGTTGGCGTTGAGCACGGGACCCAGGTTGCGCTTACGCAGCTTTAGCCATGCCAGCAGCATCGAAGGACCGCTGATGAGAATGATAACAGCTGCTATAATAAGGAAAGTGTTGTACCAATGTGCAGCAGCAAACTTGCCAAGCGCAGCGAGTGCGGTTCCAACGGCAGCCAGAGCCAAGCCGATAGCGGCGAAGATACCGGCAAACTTGGCTATGTCGAACGGCGCTGCCGGCTTCTTTTCGGCAGCGGCACCGTCCTCAGGTTTGGCGGTAAGGTTGGTACTGGCGTTGTCGGCTTTCGAGGTCATCTCGTCAAACTGTTTGCTCTCTTTTTCAGAAGCGCTCTTGGTGATCTTGTCTGTCACCCAGTTGCCGAACTTGCGGTAGGGGCTCCAGAAGGCCTGGCGCACGCTGATGGGGTTGTCGACGATCTTGGTGATGGTGGCATCCCAGTCCTGACCCGTACGGTCGTAGAAGCTGGCGTTCTTGCCCTCGTGGAGACCACCTACCTCACCATCGGTGAGAGCTGCCACAATATCCATCTGGGCACCGCCATTCTTGGCGACGCAGTGGCAGTATAGCAGGTACATGCCACTCTTGCCAGCAGTGGCAGTGCTCTTACCCATGTCGCTCACCTTGACGCAGAGGTCGCAGCAACGCTGGTCGATATAAAGTTTACCAGCCTGGAAGACGGCAAGGAACTTGTCGTCGCGGCGGTAGAAGTCTTTAAACACAACGTAGTTGTGCAGCAGGCGGAAGTAGTCGCGGCAGTAGCGCAGCAGACGCTCCACCGGCTCTATGGCGGCGGCATGCTCTTCCACCTGTGCGGCGATAGCCTCGTTCATAGCTGTCTCGCCAGCGCTCTTCCAAGCAGCGTAAGCATCTATCTTGGCCACCACAGCGTTCCACTCTTCCTCGCTGACGGTCTCCTTGCCCTGCAATTCGGACACGGCGGCAACCACGGCAGCCATCGGTGCCTGCCATGCAGGGTTAAGGCCCTCGGTCAACGGAAGCAAAGCATCCTTGCGAGGACGAGCCAACGGATAGGCTGAAATCTCTGCCACATTGTCGTTGAGGTTGCCGTCGCTGATGGCGGCAATCTTCTCCACCTGAACGTCGAGAGCACTGGCGGCATCTTCGTCGAACTGCACAAGTTTGCAGCGCATGAACCAATCGGCAACCTTCATTCGGACAGCATTCACAGCCGCTTCAGCATCGTCACTGCCGTCGCCGTAGGGAGGCTCGTAAGGCTCAGTCTCGCCGGCACTGTACTCGGACTTGCACTTCTCCTCATACACGGCCATATAGGCGTTCACATCGGCCAGCGATATTTCCTTTTTCTTTACATCTAACTTGCCCAGTATCATGTTGGCTGCTTCGAGCACCTGCTTGCCGTCGTCGGTGCCGTCGTTGATGGCGGAAAACTCAATATGGTCATTGCCTTCAAGCAGATAATCCATATCTGCCAGCACATTTTTCAGCCACTGCGAGGCAGCCACGACCTCATGCACACGTATCTTGCCGTCTTTGTCGGTATCCATAAGGGAGAGCGTGCGCTCGTCAAACTCAAGTCCTTTCACCGGACAGCTGAGCACTGTCCATAGTTTCTGATCCAATTCATCGAGGTGGGCGACATCCTCACCCGACTCAATATTGACACGTGTGACGCCACCGACGACACTGTACTTCCAGTCATAGCCCTGCTTAGAGAGCGGATTGATAATCTTTGCCATATATCTTGAATGTTTTAATTATACAACACCACTGGCCATCAGCACATTATAACCATTATCACCATACCAATGACTACTGCAAATATAGAAATATTTTGTTTAATTTGCAAAAACAATCGAAAAAAAAAATTACATGTTACGCAGAACAACAGACAAAAGCGGTCACGAGAATAGTCTTTGTATACGTTCTGGATACTACAACCAATACTCTTTGTATACACTGGGGCTACCCTGACTATACTCTGGCGATACCCTGACAATACCCTGGAGGCTACAGCTGCTGCATGCCGACGAGGGTACGGTAGATGCCATCGGCGGACATGAGTTGGTCGTGGGTGCCTTGCTGCACTATTCGGCCATGGTCGAGCACTATGATGCGGTCGGCATGGCGGATGGTGCTGAGGCGATGGGCTATGACGATGGTGGTGCGACCTTTCATAAGTGCGTCGAGGGCTTGCTGCACCGCCTGTTCACTCTCCGAATCGAGGGCCGAAGTAGCCTCGTCGAGAATGAGTATCGGTGTGTCGCGCAACACAGCACGGGCTATGCTTAACCGCTGGCGCTGACCACCGCTGAGGGTGAGGCCACGGTCGCCCACTTCAGTGTCGTAACCTTTAGGCAGCCGTGCTATGAACTCGTCGGCATTGGCCACTTGCGCTGCAACGCGTATCTCGTCGGCAGAGTAGTGCACCCCACCAAAAGCGATATTGTTGGCCACCGTGTCGTTAAAGAGGATGCAGTTCTGGCTGACGATAGCGAACTGGCGACGGACGGAATTGATATTCATTTCCTTCAAAGGATGTCCGTCTATGGATATATATCCAGAAGTGCAGTCATAGAAACGGGGCAGGAGGTCAACCAGAGTACTCTTGCCAGCACCCGAAGGGCCAACGATGGCCACCGTCTCCCCTTTGCGGATGGTGAGGTCGATATGGTCGAGCACAATATGCTGTTCGCTGTCGTCGTCATAGCTGAAGCACACGTCGCGCAGTTCTATCGCACTGGCAAAAGGCGGCAATTGCGGTGCCCCCGGCTGTTCCACTATCACCTCGTCGGCATCGAGCACTTCAAGGAAACGCGTCGCCGAGGCAGCCCCTTTCTGCAGGCTGTTGTAAGCCTTCACCACGGCTTGGATAGGCGGTATGAGGCGCGCAAAGATAATGACAAAGAAGATAAACACCGACGACTGTATGTATCCATCGATGACCTGCCAGCCACCCACAATGAGTATAATGACCAGAGCCAGCGTACCGAGTATCTCAGAAAGTGGGCTCGACAATTCGCGGCGGCGGGCCACCTTCACCATCGAGTTGGCATAGTCGCGGTTGGCCTGACGGAATACCTCCTCACGTCCGGCCTCCTGTCCGAATGACTTTACCACACGCAGCGATGCCAGCGACTCTTCAAGCACCGCAAAAAGACGTCCAAGGCGGGTCTGTCCCTGTTGTGAGTTCTTCTTCAAGCTCTTGCCTATACGGGCTATGAGCCACACCCCGACAGGCAACACCAGCAGAAACAGCACAAACAAACGCCACGACACGAAGACCAGCGTTGCAGCAAAAACCACCACATTTATCGGGTCTTTGACCAACGACTGCAGCGTGCTCACCACACTCCACTCCACATCGGTCAAATCGTTGGCCATACGGCTAATGAGGTCGCCACGGCGGCGGCTGTTGAAGTAGCTCACCGGCAGCACCGTGATGCGGTGGTAGAGGTCGTTGCGGAGATGCTCTATGACCCCGTTGCGTATGGTGCTCAAAAAATAGAGTCCCAGATATCGGAAGGTATTGCTCAGCAGCGAGCATGCCAAGTAACCGCCGGCAATCCACAGCAGGCAGGTCCACAGACCGTAGACGTCGCGCCACTGGTGCAGGTGCCAGAAAGCCCACCCTGCCAAGGCATCCTGGCTGAAAGCCAGCTGCGGCTCGGCAGCAGGCACGTCACCCATTCCGAACAGCAGCTCCACAAAGGGTACAATCATCACATACGACCCCAGGTTGAACACTATATGCAGCAGGTTGAAGAACAGGTTCAGCCCTATCGCCCAAGGATAGTGCTTCAAATAGCGGAATATGCGGAATATAGGTTTCATATCTCGGTGGCTATTGGTTGGCAGTGACTCTCATCTGCGGCCGTGCCACGCCGCTGCCGCTCTCTATGGAGAAACGCTCGGCGCGCAGTTTTTTCTTGCCGACAAAGTAATTGTATATTGCCTTGGCATCGGTATATTTGGGGCACTCGACAGCCACATGCATCCGTGGGTTGGCCAACAGAAATGCGGCATAGGCGTCGAGCAATTGCTCGGCGTCGTCGGCAAGGCGGCTACCACTGAGAAAGTTGACCGTCAGAGGCACCACACTACCCACCTCGGCGGGTACAAGCGTCACCCCCTCGCCCATCCTGCCGCGTGCCACATCGGAAGCGGTGAGCATCAGCATCTCGGGCAAAAGACCGGCACTGTCGGCATATATGGTCAGCAGGTTGTCGTAACGCATCGAAAGCATGATGCACAGCTGTCCTTCGCCACGGTATACGGCACCGGACGCAAGGCGTGCTTCGAACCGCAGCGGCTGCCCCGTGCGGTCAAGCACATCGATACGGCACAGCCTCATCGGCTCGGGCCGTGCGGCGGGATAGAGATCGAACATCACAATATCGGCACTGCGCGACGAGTCGGTGCGTCCGCTATAGTAGGCTTTATGTCCGTCAGGGGTGACACCGAAACTCAACTCGTCGCCTTCGGTATTGATAGGCAGGCCAAGGTTCGTGGGTCTATTGCCGCCGACATCAAGCAGGTTGGTAAAATAGAAGTCGAATCCACCGAAACCCTGCCAGCCGTTGCTTATAAAGTAGAGTGTGTGGCCGTCGGCAGCGAGGAAGGGGAAACGCTCGTCGGCCACGGTATTGACATTGTCGCCAAGGTTCTCGGCGCGGCTCCAGTCGCCGTTGGGCAGGCGGTGGCAGCGCCAGAGGTCGGTGCCGCCGTGTCCGCCGGCACGGTTCGAGGCGAAGACCAGGGTCTGTCCGTCGGGACTGACCGTGGGCTGCGACTCCCATGAACGCTCGCCGTTCACCTGGCGGCTGCAGGCCGCAGGCTTCTGCCACCGTCCCTCTTTACGGCGGGCGCAGTATATATCGCTGTTGGCGTAGCCTTTCTCGGTGTGTATGATAGAGAAGTAGAGCTCGTTGCCGTCGGCGGTGACGCTGACACCTCCCTCGGGGTCGCCGCTGTTGAATGGCGACGGCAGAGGGGCTCCCGCCGAGAAGAGCGAGTCAATAAGACGGCTACTATAGAGTTGCCAGTGGGTCTCTTCCAGCTGGCGTGCATAGAAGGTGCGCTCCCGGCGCACCGGCACATTGCGCAGATAGTAGAACGTCTGTCCGTCGTGGGCGAGGAATGGCAACATCTCGTCACGTTCCGAACTGACTCCCTGCACCAGACGCGGTTCGAAGGGAGCCTTGTTGAGCTCAGCCTCGCCAAGAAATTCACACCAATAGAGATAGTTCGAAGCCTCGTCATAGACCGACAGCACCTCGGGGTCGTTCGTGCCCGCAGCCATCTGGAAATAGGTATTCAACTCGGCCACCGCCTCGTCGTAGCGCCGGTCGGTGTAGTGGATGACTGCCATATAATAGTGCGCCACCGCGTTGGGATAATTGGGGCAGAGCTCTATGCAGCGGGTGAAATGCTTGCGGATAGCAGCGGGGTTGAAGCCGTTGCGCACCCCGTTCATGCCCAGCCAATACTGCGGGTCGGCCGCCTTGGGGTTGCGTCCCGCCACCTTGCGCATCTTCTGGCCCGCCTCGGTGTAGCGCTTGTGGCGGTGCAGGTCTACCGCCTCCTTGTAGGCCGCCATGTCGGCCTGCTTCACCTTCACCCCGCACTGTGCACCGAGGGGTTGAAAACCAGAAAGGGGAAAAAGGATAGCCATGCTGACACACAGCAGCACTGCCACCTTACGCATTCCGCTTTCCGCTTTCATATCTGTCCTACAGCTTGCTCGGGTCTATCTCGAAGTGTGCGTCGGGACCGTTGCAGGGGTTCTTGCAGGCAATGGCGCAGTCGGCACACGAAGTGAGTTCGCCGTGCAGACGCTTCTTCACCATATCGCCCACCGCGTCGCGCAGACTCGCAATGCCGATGCCGCGTATCACCTCGTCGCAGAAGGCATAGCTGAGCATCGTTACGGCCGTGCGCTCGCTGATGCCGCGGGTCATAAGGTAGAACTTGGCCTGCTCGTCGAGCTGCCCTATGGTAGAGCCGTGCGAGCACTTCACATCGTCGTTGTATATCTCGAGGAATGGGCGCGTGTCCACATGGGCCTTGTCGGTGAGCAATATATTGCGGTTGGTCATGTAGGCCTCGGTCTTGACGGCGCCGTCCTGCACCAGCACATGGCCGTTGAAGCGTGCCTGAGCCGAGTCGTCGACAATACCCTTGTAGAGTTCGCGGCTGGTGCAACGGGGTTTGGCGTGTTCCACAAACACATAGTTGTCGCAACGCTGCTCGCGGTCTGTCAGATATATGCCGTTCACATCGCATGAGCACCCCTCGCCCTGCATACGCACCACCACGTTGTTGCGCACATGACCGCCGCCGAGGGTGACGGTGCACATATCGAGGCGCGACCCCTCGTGCATCACTATATTGGCCTCGGTCAGAAGGCGGGCAGGGGTGTTCATGCCCTGCAGGCGGTAGAGTCGCAGCGAAGCGCCCGACTCGACGACGATATCCAGGTTCTCCACATCGGGCATGACGCGGTAGCCGTCGCCCTCGCGCAGCATGAAGAGGGGGGCGTCCAGCTCGTTGCAGAGCACCAGCTCCGCCTCGCTGCCGCGCCCTATGTCGAGGTGTTGCACCGGAGCGGTGCCGCGCCACTCGTCGCCCCATATCTTTGGCAACTGGTCTTTCCTGATCATTGTCCAAGCTCCTCTTTAATCCATTCGTAACCCTTCTCCTCCAGCTCCAGAGCCAGCTCCTTGGGGCCGGTCTTCACAATGCGACCCTCATAGAGCACATGCACATAGTCCGGCACAATGAAGTCGAGCAGACGCTGGTAGTGGGTGATGACGATGGTGGCATTGTCCTTGCTGCGCAACTGGTTCACGCCGCCGGCCACAATACGCAGGGCGTCGATGTCGAGGCCCGAGTCGGTCTCGTCGAGGATGGAGAGCGTGGGGTTGAGCATAGCCATCTGGAATATCTCGTTCTTCTTCTTCTCGCCACCGCTGAAACCCTCGTTGACCGAGCGGTTGGCCAGGTTGGTGGTCATCTCCACCACCTTCTTCTTCTCCTCCATCAGGCGCAGGAACTCGGCGCCGCCCAGCGGGTCGAGGCCGTGGTACTTGCGCTGCTCGTTGACGGCGGTGCGCATGAAGTTGGTGATGCTCACCCCGGGTATCTCCACCGGATATTGGAATCCGAGGAAGAGACCCTCGCAGGCGCGCTGGTCGACCGGCATGCCGAGGATGTCCTTGCCGTTGTATATCACCTCGCCCTCGGTGACAGTGTATTTGGGGTTGCCGGCCACCACACCCGCCAGGGTGCTCTTGCCGTTGCCGTTGGGGCCCATGATGGCGTGCACCTCGCCGCGGTTCACCTCAAGGTTGACACCCTTCAGTATCTCGCGGTCACCGATAGAGGCATGCAAATTACGTATCGAAAGTAGCGACATAATATATTGCAGTTGTTTGATTATTAAATATATAATAGCACTCTGCAACCCAGAGTGAAAATACAAAGATACAAAAAAACCGCTAATTGTCCATAATTATTTATGGAAAATAGCGGTCTGTCCTCTATGGGTCACACAGCTACCGCACCACCGACAGCTTCTTGGAAACCACTCCTATCGGGGTGTGGACCACCACCACATACTGCCCTGCGGCCCAGCCGCGGGTGTCGAGGGCCGTCTCGCTTCCGGCGGCACGCTGCTCCGCCACCTTCACGCCCGCCGCGTCGTAGGCCTCCACCAGCGAAAGGCCTGACGACGAAACCACACGCACCCTATCGCTTGCCGGGTTGGGCATCAAAGCCACAGTACGCTGCAGCACATCGACTTCACGCACCGCCACACTGTCGCCGCCGCCATCCCCTCCTCCGGAGTGCCCCGTGGTGTCGGGCTCTATTATCGGGAAAAAGTAACGAATACGGCCTTGGTTGTTCGGCCTGACAGAACGGTTATAGTGGTTTTCCGGTGGAATATTAAAAGTCAAACATGTGCTAAATGGACGGTTGATCAATGTTGTATTGCTACCGATTGTTTCCACGCAATTAATCAAAGATGGCCACCAATAATATGCTTTAATCAAACCCATTTCCCTTGCCTTGGTTGCCGCCCTGCTGGTTTTCATCACAAAGAATTCCCCGGCGACTTTAACCGGCTCGTCAAAATACAATTCAAAAACAGGAAAATATTTCAACTGTCCAGCGTTTATGGTAGCATGGTACAAATGGCAGCCAATAGCATGGTAATAGTCCGGTTCCTCAAAGATATTCAACGGCACCATCTCACTTATCGGATAGAGGTTGTGGTGCTCCGCGTCATACAAGCCTATGCCGTACTCCTCGTATGCTTCTGTCGTATCTTTCTTGTCGAAAATTTGCGACGCTGTATACTCAATGAAATCTGAGGAATCGACATTTCCAGCATCGTCAAAATTGATAAAATCCTCAAAGAGATACGTATTAGTGCTTACCGCAACACCATATATATGGATTGAATCTTTTGCTTCAAATCCAAAGCCTATATACCCACATGTATTTGTTCCATTACGAAGGTTGGTCAGACTGTCGGAAATAGTGTCGAACGCCGGCCAATCTTCAAACAAATAACTATTCTTCAATGTCAAGGAGTACACCGTGTCCTGTGCCGCAACCTTCAAAACCATTGCAACCAGCAATGCCAATAGAACTATTTTTTTCATATTTGCTTGTTTTATCTTATCTCTATACAATTATCTACAACCATGACACTACCTTTCCCGCATTCAATGGCACTGGCGTTCATAACATAACCCTTACCGCCAAGATCACCAAGATCTTTTTCGTCTGGATAATATGTTTTCTTTCTCCAACCGAAAAAAGAATGTGTATTGCATTGCCACATACCATTTCTGTGGCGTACTAAAGCCAGAGTCCCACTAATTTCCCCAGAAACAATATCCCACTGTGGCCTTGTTGTCAAATAATCCAATGAATACAAATACGCATCATAAGCATAATAGTACATTGCATACCCTATATTATATGATGGGCCCGAATAACCCACATTACAGATAAGGCTTTCTCTCGTTGTACCGTTTACATGCCTTAACAATACATCAAGTTTGTCGGTATATATATTGTACTTGA
>JAEEGG010016362.1_pt1 | contig 15407 bp, 10 predicted proteins | sample 9134161 | NCBI WGS metagenome assembly JAEEGG01 (sample SAMN16246543, study PRJNA631951) | gut metagenome | biome: gut microbiome; feature: rumen; material: CR-attached | host: Bos | place: Iran: Karaj | collected 2018-10
TGGCAAAACAGGTAGGTGTTCCTAGAATGGTTGTTTTCATGAACAAGGTTGACATGGTGGATGACCCCGAATTGTTAGACCTCGTTGAAATGGAAGTTCGTGAACTGTTGAACTTCTACGGTTTCGAAGGTGATGATACTCCTATTATCCGCGGTTCCGCTCTTGGTGGATTGAACCAAGAACCGAAGTGGGTTGAGAAAATCATGGAACTCATGGATGCAGTTGACACTTGGATTCCGCTTCCTGGCCGTGACAAAGATAAAGACTTCCTCATGCCTATCGAAGACGTGTTCTCAATCACTGGTCGTGGTACCGTTGCTACCGGTAGAATCGAGACTGGTATCATTCACACTGGCGATCCCGTTGATATCATCGGTATGGGCGCTGAAAAACTGAAATCAGTTGTTACCGGTGTTGAAATGTTCCGTAAGATTTTGGACGAAGGTGAAGCTGGCGATAACGTAGGTTTGTTGCTCCGTGGTATCGACAAAGACGAAATCCGTCGTGGTATGGTAATCGCAAAACCAGGTTCTATTAAACCTCACAAAGAATTCAAGGCTGAAGTTTATATCCTGAAGAAAGAAGAAGGTGGTCGTCACACCCCGTTCCACAACAAATATCGTCCTCAGTTCTACTTCCGTACAACTGACGTTACCGGTGAGATCGTTCTCCCCGAAGGCGTTGAAATGGTAATGCCTGGCGATAACTTGACTATCACTGTTAAGTTGTTATCAGAAATCGCTATCAACAAGGGTCTGCACTTCGCTATCCGTGAAGGTGGTAGAACCGTTGGCGCTGGTCAGGTAACTGATATCTTAGACTAATACTGAAAAACAGTATATGACAAAGGGCTGACATAATGCCAGCCCTTTGACTCAGGAGAGTAGTTTAATGGTAGAACAGTGGTCTCCAAAACCATCAGTGAGAGTTCGATTCTTTCCTCTCCTGCCATAAGAAAAACGAGGATGCACAATCCTCGTTTTTTTTGCTTTTTCTGATGGAGTACCTACTGACATCAGAAAAATTTTTGTTACACATTTTTTCAAGATATTATGACCACGTGTGCTGAAAGCACATTTTTTCATATTCCAAGTCAAAATACAATGGAATGAACACTTGTTCCCACTATCAGTTATGGCACTTCCACCACATCTTCGCCAAGTACCATGGCAATGTGAACTGAAGTCTTGGCGTTAGGGTTTCAAGCAACCGATAGGTACAATCCAAATGCCATCTGAAGGGCGACGATAGGCGTATTCTCCTACTGCGGTCAATACCATCATAAAAGAGGGCTCGGGCATCTTGTCCGTGTTGATTTTCCCAGCCAGGCGTTTCAGAGTGCTTGCTCCTTTTTCAATCAATTCTTGTCCTCCTAATTTGATTTCTATCAATCCGTAGGTGCCGTTCCTGCGATGTAGCACAGCGTCGCATTCCAGTCCATCGGCGTTGCGAAAATGAAAGACCTTGCCTGACAATGCATCCGCATATACGCGCAAATCGCGCACTGCCAGCGTTTCGAATAATAGACCGCAGGTGTTCAAGTCGTTCAGCAAATCCTGTGGCCCGATGGATAAAGCTCCTGCAGCAATGCTCGGATCAATAAAATAGCGGGTGTCCGAAGTCTGTATTGCCGCCTTGCTACGCAAATTTGGATTCCACGCCGCCATGTCCTCAATCACAAATAGTTTCTTCAAAGCTTCCACATAATCAGCCACAGTTTCGTATGTGATGGACATATTGTCATTCTTTTTGATGTCTTCACTGATACGGTTGAAACTGATTGCACTACCTTGGTGACGGGCGTATGAACGCAGAAGCAGTCGGGTGCGTTCAGTACTCCGGCGCACATCGTCAATCCGATGAATATCTCTCTGGTAGATGTCTTCGAAATAGTCTTGCGCTTGTTCTAATGCGATGTCACCTTTGAGCAAAGTGGATTGCGGCCATCCACCCCTGCATATTAAATACGCTATGTCGTTAATGCTTAAAATATTATTCTGTGTTGAAATATCAATTCCATTGAAAAGCTTACTAAGACTGACGGTACCAGACGACTCCCCTGATTCCCAGAGACTCATAGGACGCATCTGGATTCTTCCGATTCTGCCAGTACCGCTGTGTTGCAATTGGTTAAGCTGTGGTGGCACACTGCTTCCTGTCAGAATGAATTGCCCTAAAGCTTGTCTTCTATCCGCTTCCGAACGAACCATGTCCCATAATGGGGGAATGGACTGCCATTCGTCCAAAAGTTTTGGTGTTTCTCCCTCCAACAAAACAGAGGGATTCACTTGAAAAGCAATCTTCGCATTGGTGAGTATTGAACTATCTCCCAAATCAAGCAAACTATTGGAAAATTGTTTGGCTGTTGTGGTTTTACCGCACCACTTCGGCCCTTCAATTAAGATGGCTCCTTTGCCCTGTAGCTTTCTGGTCAGTAGCAAATCAGCAATTCTTTTCTTATAAAATGTCTTCATTTTCTTACTATCTTTTGAAGTTGCAAAGATATTAAAAATTAATGACATATAACAATATTCCGCAATTTTAGGAAAATTTATTCCGTAATTTTAGGATTGTTTATTCCGCAATTTTAGGAAATTCCGTCCCTGTGGAATGAACACTTGTTCCCACTATCAGTTATGGCACTTCCACCACATCTTCGCTAAGTACCAGGGCAATGTAAGCCAAAGTCTTGGTGGTAAAATTATGGCGACCTGTCTTTTTCTGGCACAATTGGTGCGCTCTTACAAAATTATTTTTTCGTTTCTATATTTTATGTAATTTTGCAAATCAAAAAATAAACTAAATAGCGATGAAAAAAATTTTAGCTTTCTTGACATTAGTGTCATTTTCCACAGTCGTTTTCGCTCAGACAGCAACGTTGACTTTCACTGGACGCGATGCCGTCAATAACCAATATGTGCAATTATACCGTGTGGTGGTTAAAAACCTCAGCCAAGGTTGGCAGGAGTCCATGTATTGGCCCGACACTACACTGACCATGCATGTGACCACCGGCATTGACGATGTAGAGAACACGGATTTCTCATCTCTTCAATTTTCACAGAATATGCCAAACCCATTTGAGGGCACTACATACGTGAATCTCGCCCTCGCAGAAGCTGGTGATGTGACAGTAGAAGTCACGGACATTACGGGTCGTATCGTGGCAACAAGAAGTTTCTCGTCTATGCTGGCAGGTATCCATCAGTTGCGTGTTAATCTCTCCACAGCAGGCATGTATTTCCTGTCTGCACACCAGCATGGACAATCTACCTCCATCAAAATGGTGAACCGAGGCAATGGCGGGGTGGATGATATCGCCATCACCAATAGTATGGAGACAGTCGCATCCGAATCTCCTAAATCGTCAAATTCACCTAAATATACAACCCCTTATACTTTCCATGTGGGCGACCAGATGGAATTCATTGGCTATGCCCATATACACGGTGAGGTGGTGGAAAGTGGACATGTGGTGCAGGCGCAACAGGGATCCGAGGAGATTGTTTTGTCCTTCGTGTATGAAGGAACTGATGCCCAACCCTGTCCTGGTACTCCCACAGTTACCGACTACGACGGCAATGTTTATAACACGGTGATGATTGGCACACAGTGCTGGATGAAAGAAAATATGCGTACCACACATTTTTCTAATGGAGATAGCATTACTCTCGGTTATACAGCAACAAATTATTCCGAACCCTACTATTATGACTATTTCTTTTCTGATATTCCTTTGGAAAAACGCGGTTATCTGTACAATTGGCCGGCGGCAGTGCATGGTATGGACACCAGCAGCAGTGTCCCCAGCGGGATTCAGGGAATCTGCCCTGCAGGTTGGCATGTGCCAAGCTGGGGTGAATGGGATACTTTAAGAGTTTACCTCGGAAGCAAAAGCGAGTTTCATTGCGGCGGATGTGTGGAGTGTATAGCCCCCGCTCTTTGCGACTCTGTGTACTGGACTGCTTTTTCCGGTAGTTGTACGCCTGGCAATTTGACAGGGAACAACGCGACCGGTTTTTCAGCGGTTCCAGCTGGCTATTTTTCTGGGGGAGATTCGGATCCATACCAATGTTACAACGCTTCCGGTAATCGTGCGGATTTCTGGAGCACAACCCTTTCCTCTGGCTCAGATGTTCAAACCGGTCCACGATACACACTTTTTATACAGTATTATTTGTCGAATGCCGCTATGGGCGGTGTTTTCGAGAATCATGGCCTTTCCGTTCGATGTATCAAGGATTGATATTTTTTGCAAATATACCATCATAAAAAGAGACGCAATGCGATGCGTCTCTTTTTTTGTCCAACCGTTAAGAGATTATGAGAATTCAAAACTAACCCCTATTCATTAATTCCTTTTCCCTATAATCATTAGCCTACCTAATTTACTAATTAACGAATTGGCTAATTTGCTAATTAACTCCCTGCACATTGATTTTTTTTGTACCTTTGCAAGTTAAAATTATTATTATGCGAAAACTGACCATTCATACCATCAACTACCTTCGTACTGGTTACGAGGAAAACGATATTACCCCCGAAGATTATATTTCATCCATCGTAGAATACGATGATCAAGGCAATATCATCTCCGAGAACAGCTATAACCCTGATGCGACTCTTCAGTCTGCCACGGTCACAGAATATGACGATAATCACCATCCTCTTCTGCTGAAGAATTATGACGGAGAAGGCATGCTTTGTGAGCAGATTAGCAGTATATATGAGAATGGGCGACTGATAGAGCAAAGACAGTGCTATGGTGAGGGTATGCCGGAATACTCCACTCGCATGGTGTATGAAAACGACCGTTTGGTTTGTCGTGATTGTTACGATGAGGATAAATTCTCCTATACGGAGAGGGCGTTTGCATACAATGACAAGGGACAGTTGGTAAAGGATGTGGAGTATGATGAAGATGGAAATGAAATGTATGTGACTGTTAATGAATATGATGAAGATGGCCATGTCATTAACCGTGTGAGGGATGAGGTTCAGCAGAAAGACCGCCGTAGTGTTACTTTTGAATATGATGCACAAGGACGGAAAATCAAAGACCTTATCTATAATTACGACGATGCCTTGATTGCCAAAATATATTACCGCTACGACAATGACAACCACCTGATGGAACAGGAAGAGGAAGATCTTGACCATTATCGTTTAACTACGTACGAATATGATGGGAAGAATGTTGTGAAAGTCTCCGTGTATGACAAAGATAAAAATCTATTGTCTTATACCACTTATACTTACGACGAGGAGGGAAGGATGCTGACGCAAGATTCCTACGCCAATGATGAGGTCAATCCTGCTGTTTGCCGTCTGATGAATCATACGGAATATACGAGAGAATAAACTGATAATATACGAACACAAAATGGCCAAGACCAAAACACAGTTCTTCTGCAAAAATTGTGGTCACCAGTCCACCCAATGGATGGGACGTTGTCCCTCGTGTGGCGAGTGGAACACTTTTGAGGAGGAGGTGTTGGTGCGCCAGGAGGCTCCAAAAGGCAAGTCCAATGCGGTGATACGACAGAGCAAACCCAAACTGTTCAGCGAGATTTCCCTGCAGGAGATGCCTCGCTTGCATTCGCATATCGGCGAATTGGACCGCGTGTTGGGTGGAGGCATAGTGGCAGGTTCCATCACTTTGCTCGGCGGCGAGCCGGGCATCGGCAAATCAACTCTGCTGCTCCAGATGGCTTTGCAGATGACAGAGACCAAAATCTTGTACGTGTCGGGCGAAGAGAGTGAAAGCCAACTGAAGATGCGTGCCGAGCGTTTGGGCAGCCCTAATGCGCTAAAACATTGCTATATTTTGACGGAAACATCCACCCAGGAGATTTTCAAGCATATAGAGGACTTACAACCGCAGCTGCTGATAGTGGATTCCATCCAGACTTTGCAGAGCAACCTATTGGATTCCGCTTCCGGTTCGGTGTCGCAAATCAAGGAGTGTGCAGCAGAGTTCCAGCATTTGGCTAAAACTACTGCGATTCCGGTGTTCCTGATTGGCCATATTACCAAGGATGGCACTTTGGCAGGACCCAAGATTCTGGAGCATATCGTGGATACGGTGTTGCAGTTCGAGGGCGACCAGCACTATGGTTACCGTATCGTGCGCTGTATCAAAAACCGCTTCGGCTCCACTTCCGAATTAGGCATCTTTGAAATGAACGAGAATGGCTTGCGTGAGGTGCTGAATCCTTCAGAAATTTTGGTTTCCCAGCATGAGGAGAATTATAGTGGTAGCGCCATTGCCGCGGTGATGGAAGGCAATCGTCCTATCATGATTGAGACGCAGAGTCTGGTGAGTTCGGCAGTTTATGGCACGCCACAGCGTTCGGCCACGGGCTTTGATACCCGCCGTATGAACATGCTACTGGCAGTGCTGGAAAAACGTTGCCGTTTCAAAATCGGCGCCAAGGATGTGTTCCTCAATATTGCCGGTGGAATTCATGTGGAAGACCCCGCCATCAATTTGGCTGTGGTGGCAGCCATCCTATCGTCCACGGCCGACATCGCCATTGATGCCAAAACCTGTTTTGCCGGTGAGTTGGGACTGAATGGTGAAGTTCGACCTGTGACACGTATCGAACAGCGTATCATGGAAGCCAACAAATTGGGCTTCACCCGGATGTTCGTGTCAAAATACAATCTGAAAGGTGTGAAATTGAGCGGATTGAAAATTAAGATATTACCCATCTCACGTGTGGAAGAGATGTTATCATTGTTATTTCAAGAGTAAAAAATGAAAAAATACTGGTTGCCGATATTGTTTTTGCTTTTCTCGACGGGTTTGATGGCCCAGTCGAACGGCAACTATGTGTATAATTTCCTGTCGCTCAATTATTCCAGTCGTATTGCCGGCTTGGGCAGTAATTTGATTTCTGTTCACGATGAGGATCCTTCCATTATCATGACCAATCCTTCGTTGATAGGCCAGCGGCATCATACTTCCTTGATGATGAATTTTACCAATTATTTCAAAGGAAGCAATTATATTTCAGCCATGTATTCCCATTCATTTGAGAAAGTGGGAAGTTTTGCCTTCGAAATGCGCTATGTTGGCTATGGTCGTTTTACGGAGACGGATATCACTGGACAGGAGATAGGCTCATTCCGTGCTGGCGACCTCGCGGCCATAGTAGGCTGGGGTAGGGAGTTGGGTAAAGGTTTCTCCATTGGTGCCAGCCTGAAGATGATTTATTGTGGCTATGCCGATTACAATTCTTTCGGTATCGCCGCTGATGTGGCGGGCACCTATTACAACGAAAAGAGGAGGCTTTCGGTATCATTGCTGTTCAAGAACATGGGCTCGGAGCTGAAACCGTTTACCCCTGGCCATTTTGAGAAATTGCCTTTTGATATACAACTGGCTTTCTCTCAAAGGTTTGCACATATCCCAGTTCGTTATCACATATCATTGCATTCATTGTATAAATGGAATATGACCTACACAGGTACTGACAATCCGTTGTATTCCAGGGATGCTATCACGGGTGAGGTACAGACTCCCTCGAAGGCGGCCGTTTTTTTTGATAATTTGTTCCGCCATGTGGTGTTTGGTATCGAGATTATTCCTGTGAAATATCTGTCACTTTATTTTGCCTACAATCACAATATCCATCAGGAAATGAAGATTCCCCAAAAAAGAAGTTTTGCGGGTTTCTCTTACGGTTTCATGATCAACATCAGATCCATACAGTTCGGTTTCTCCCGCAATCATTATGCGGTGGGTGCCGTTCCCAATAATATCACCTTCAGTATGAATATTGAAGAGTTGAGTAAACTGAATAAAGAAAGAAAAGAGAAAAAATTAATACGTCAAAATTAAATCAATGAAAAAAATTATTGCTTTATTGCTGCTTCTATTGGTGGTGAATTTCACGTTTGCCCAAAGAATCAACTATTCGGTCTTGTCCTCGGATGCGAACGGTGTCACTATAAAAGTGGATATGCCAGCTTATTCCACAAGCAATGTGGATATTAATGGCCAAACATATCAAAAATTATTGATGTCAGGCGCATACGCAGTGACAGAGTTGGGAATGCCAGAGTTGTTGCTTGCGGGTAAGTCGATAATTATCCCGGAAAATAGCCAGCCGACTTTGTCTGTTGTTGACGCTGATTATCAATTAGTGGATAATTTCAAATTGATTCCTTCCAAGGGAGTGATTTTGAGAAACACCAATCCTGAAGATGTGCCTTATCAGTTTGGTGCGGCATATCAGCGGAATGCTTTTCAGAGGGAGTCTCCCGTTCAGTTATCGGGAACTTTCTATATGCGTGACTTTCATGGTGTAACCATTCAAGTTTTCCCCTTTGATTATAATCCTGTGCAACAGCAATTAAAGTGCTATCGTTCATTGACTTTGCGTGTTGATTTCAATGCTCCATTCAGGGTTCAGCAAGCTCGCAAGAACTGTGCTGAGTTTAACGAGGTGTATCAGAATTTCTTCTTGAATTACGAGAGAAGCCGTTATACCACAATCACAGAATCCGGTGAGATTCTGATTATTACTCCTGCACAGTTTGTGGACGCCATGCAACCGTATGTGAATTGGAAAATCAAAAACGGTTATCCCACTACCATGGTAACTTTGGAAGAGGTGGGCAATTCCAATACAGCCGTCAAGAATTATATCACAACCTTCTATAATGAGCATAATTTGGCTTTTGTTTTGATTGTGGGTGATGGCAATTTGTTCCCCTATTTCACCAAAGACGGAGAGGTTTCAGATAATTTTTACACCGAAATTGTGGGCAATGATGAGGTTCCGGATATTATTCTGGGTAAGATTTCCGCTGAGAATGCCACGCATGTGACCACCCAGGTGAACAAATTTATCCAATATGAGGAAAATCCCGCGGTGACTACGCATTTTGACCAATTTTTGGGTATCGCTTCTTCTGAAGGACCTGGCGAGGATAATGAATATGACTATGAGCATATCCGCAATATTGACAACAAGTTACAGGCTTTTACCTATACAAGTGGTTACGAATTGTTTGAGGGTTCTCAAGGAGGGTTGGACGCCAGCGGCAATCCAACCGCTGCCAATGTAAGTACTGCTGTGAATGCGGGTGTGGGTATCATCACTTATTGTGGACATGGAAGTGAAACCAGTTGGGGAACCACAAATTTCAGTAATTCGCACATTAACAACCTCACCAATTACAATATGCTGCCCTTTATCATTTCAACAGCGTGTTTGAATGGTAAATATGTTAATCAGACTTGTTTTGCCGAAGCTTGGTTGCGTGCTACGAAGAATGGTCAGTCAACAGGGGCTGTCAGTACGGTGATGTCCACTATGAGCCAGCCATGGAATCCTCCGATGGTAGGTCAGGATGAGATGATCCGTCTCTTGACAGGTGCTGAAAATACTACAGTGAAGCGTACTTTCGGTGGTATTGTTTTCAATGGTTTGGCCAAAATGCATGAGGTTTATCCAACAACATCTTCACAAGGCTTGCAGACTATGCGTACTTGGGTGATCTTCGGAGACCCAACTCTGCAGGTACGTACGGCTGTTCCTCAATTATTGACAGTTTCACACAACAGTCAGATATTTGCAGGTGTAACGCAGTTACAGGTTTCTTCTCCTGTGGAAAACGCCAAGGTGGTGCTGACCAAAGGCAATATTATCCTTGACCAGGGATTCATCTCTGGTGGCAGTGTTATGTTGAATTTCAATGAAGTGTTAATACCTACCGATACGGTGCATTTGTTGGTATCAGCCTTTAATTACATTCCATATCAGGCAGACATAACTGTGATTGTGAATAATGAACCATATCTGACCTATATTGGGCACCAAATTGACAATGCCAGTGGCCATCCTTCATATAACGAATCAGTGGGAGTAACTATGCAACTGAAGAATGTGGGAGGTGTGGCTTCCTCCGATTTCAGTGTTGTGGTGACCACCGATGACTCTTATGTCACGATGTTGCAGAGCACATTTGGCTCAACAGGTTTGCAGCCCAACGAGAGCATGTCTTTGTCTGATGCGATTCGCTTCAAGGTGGCTCCCAATGTGCCTTACGGTCATATCGCTCATTTCCATATCGTGATGACTGCGGGTGAATATGTGACAGAGCAGGATTTCTCACAGTTGTTGTATGCTCCGAAATTGGCTATCGGCAATTGCGTAGTGGATGATTCCCAGGCAGGGGAAACGACTAATGGTCGTATTGATTATGGTGAGACGGTTACCCTGAATATTCCTTTGCAGAACATAGGTAATGCCAAAGCACAATTCGGTTTTGTTTCAATTGAGAATATGAGCGATGTGGTTAGTTTTAACTCTGAGATGACACAGACTATCCCGTTTGTGGCAGAAAATGCCACCAATATGCTGAACTTATCGGTGACAGTAAATCCCAGTATCCAGGAAAGTGCTATAGCACAATTCAAGCTGATATATACCGCTGGTTTTTATAAGGCGGAAAAAACATTCGCTTTGCTTATTGGTGCCAATATTGAGGATTGGGAAACGGGTGATTTCTCTTCCTACGATTGGAATTTGGGAACTTCAAACCAATGGCAGATCACTACTACTCATCCATACGAAGGTACCTACGCGGTGCGGTCGGCCAATATTGGAAACAATAAATCTTCATCTTTGAAATTGACTATGGAAGTAACTCAACCGGATACCATCTCTTTCTATTATTATGTTTCTTGTGAGCCAGGCGGAACAAATTGGTGGGGACAGTATTCCCAGTATGATTACCTGGCATTTTATATCAACAGTACTAAAAAAGATTCATGGGATGGAGAGGTGTCATGGACTAAGGTCGCTTATCCGTTGACAGCAGGAACATACACTTTTGAGTGGCGTTATGTCAAGGATAATTATCAGACTGCTGGCGAGGATTTGGCCATGATTGATTATATCTCACTACCAGCCTCTGTGAAACAACCTTCAGCAGTCCAGAATTATACCGAAGAAGGTGTCAACATCTCATGTTACCCTAATCCTGCTTCGGATTATGTGGTGATAAGCGGTGAACAATTGTCTGGATTCCAGCAAGGCAGAGCCGATTTGTTCAATATCTCCGGTCAGCGTATTCGCAGTGTCGAGTTGAAGGGTAATCAAACAACTATGAATATGAATGATTTGTCGGCAGGTACTTATTTGCTGATGATCTGGAATGGTGAAAAACAAGTGAAAGCGGTTAAAATTGTGAAAGAATAAGATGGAAAGACCTTTGATTTTGATTGTGAACGATGATGGCTACGAGGCAAAAGGCCTGTATGCCATGGTTGAAGCTGCCAAAGACTTTGGCGAGATTGTGGTGATTGTACCCGATGTGGTCCGTTCGGGCATGGGTCACGCTATAACGATGAACGAGCCATTACGTATAAAACAGTATCGTGAGGAAGACGGCATCAGGTATTACAGAACAAATGGTACCCCTGTGGATTGTGTGAAATTAGGGCAAAGGGTGGTGCTGCGAGACCGTAAAATCGACCTGGTGCTCTCAGGTATTAACCATGGCTCCAACTCCTCTGTCAGCTTGATTTATTCGGGCACCATGGCTGCGGCTATAGAGGGCAGTTTTGAAGGCTCTCGTTCGGTTGGATTCTCTTTGTTGGATTATTCACCCGATGCGGATTTTACCGCTGCCACATATTATGCAAAAAAACTGATACCCCAGTTGTTGGCTACCGATTTTCCTCCGCAGATTTCACTGAATATCAATATTCCCAAGGGCTCCATTGAGGATATCAAGGGTATCAAGCTTACTAGACAGACCAAGGGTTATTGGGCAGAGGATTTGGTGGAAAGAATAGACTGTTTTGGTCGGCCGTATTACTGGCTTTCTGGTTACTTGGTTGACCAGGATCCGCATGATGACACTTGCCAATGGGCTTTGACACACAATTATATTTCCATACAGCCAGTACAGACCGACTTGACGGCTTATCAGTATATGAATAATTTTAAGGGATTGGAGGAATAATGGGAAATTTTGTTGAAAAACTAAGAAGAGATTCACTGCCGATGGGCTTGTTCATCGGTTTTATATGTCCCGCCATTTTCTTTGGCATTCTTTATGCTGTCATCACGCTGGTACAGCATCAGACCGGAGCTCTGCAGATGGATCGTATGGTTCAGAAGCTCATCCTTTTGAGTGTGGTGCCCAATGTGCTGATTCTGAGATATTACCTGGTGAAACTGAAATACGACCTCACCGGCCGCGGCATTTTGTTGGTGACCTTTGCCATTGCCATGCTGTTTGCGGTGTTGGAGTTTGTGTTATAGACAGATATGTCAAATGGATATGCAAGGTCCCTTTTTTTCCAATGCAATATGAAACCTAAAAAATAAGATTATGAAAAAACTCCTATCATTTTTGGTAGTAATATTGATAAGCATCACCGCTTTCGCCCAAAGTGTGACCCTCACCTTCACCGCTAAGGATGCGGCCAACCAGCATGTACAGCTCCACCGAGTGTCCATCACCAACCTGACCAAGGGTTGGCAAGAGACAATTTATTGGCCCGATACCACCTTAACCATGCAGAATGGCACAGGTATTTCCGATATTGTAGGGGCGAATGATTATTCGCCCCTACGGTTGTCCCAAAACAACCCCAATCCCTTCACCGGCACCACTGAGGTGAACCTGATGGTGGCAACAGAAGGTACGGTGGCATTGGACATTGCCGACATCAATGGCCGTATTGTTGTGGTGAATGATTATACGTTACAACCCGGTCCCCACCAATTCCGCATTACCTTGGCCACTGCTGGCACCTACGTGATGACCGCCCGCCAGAGCGGCCAAACCTCCTCCATCAAAATGGTATGCAACGGCGGCATTGATGCCAACAAAATGGAATACACAGGTGTCGTTATGTTGAATGATTATTTGCCAAAATCTGCCAAATTCAATCCCCGTGGCGCTACCAACAATCCTTTCACCTTCGGTGACCAGATGGAATACGTGGGCTATGCCATCATTAATGGCAGCGAGGCGGAGAGCCAGCGCATAATGCAGGCCCAAGGCGCTTCGCAGACTTTTACTCTGCAGTTTACCGAAACACAGATACAGGTACAGTTGCCCACAGTTACAACCAATATTGTTAGCGATATTACTGAGATGTCTGCCACTTGCGGCGGTACAGTGACTTCTGATGGCGGTGCCCTAGTGACAGCTCGTGGTGTATGTTGGAGTACCTCACAGAACCCAACGCTAAATGATAGCCACACTACTAATGGCAGTGGAACAGGCAGTTTTACCAGTAGTATAACAGGTTTGACGGCGGGTACCACTTACTATGTAAGAGCGTATGCTACCAACAGTGCGGGTACGGCATACGGTAACGGGGTGAGCTTTACTACGGTAGTAACGGCTAATGATGGTGGTATCCCCTGCCCAGGAATGTCCACAGTGACCGATGTTGACAATAACACTTATAACACAGTGCAAATTGGTAATCAATGTTGGATGAAGGAGAACATGCGGACAACGCATTATTCCGATGGTACGAGCATTATTTTTGGGAACGGAACAAGTACTACAACGGCATATCGTTATTATCCTAATGGCAACTCATCCAATGTTCTTTCTTACGGTTATCTGTACAACTGGAAGGCGGTGATAGGGGACTCATCCTCCAGTAGTGCCAATCCAAGTGACATTCAGGGTATATGTCCTAGTGGCTGGCATGTGCCGAGTGATGCGGAGTGGACACAGTTGACTGATTATATGAGTAGCCAGAGCCAGTATGTGTGTGGCAGTTATAATATCTATATTGCCAAGGCCTTGGCTTCCACAACAGAGTGGATTAGTAGCTCAACTACTTGTGCCATTGGTGAGAATCCGTCCTCCAACAATGCGACTGGATTTTCGGCCCTTCCCGCTGGTTTCTCCGACGGCTATTGTTTCAATTTTGGTGGCGGAGCCTACTTTTGGAGTGCTACGAAGTCCCTTGCCACCCACGTATACTGCTATGTTTTAAAGTTCAATAACGCATACGTGGACAGGGTCAGCGACGGTACTTCCAGAGGGTTCTCCGTTCGTTGTGTGCGTAATGAAGGGGATAGTACTTGTCTTCCCACTGTAGGTACCCATGTCGTCACCAGCATTGCCACAATATCAGCCTTTTGCGGCGGCACAGTGACCTCCGATGGCGGTGCTTCAGTAACAGCTCGAGGTGTGTGCTGGAGTACCTCGCAGAACCCGACGGTAAGCGATAGCCACACTACTAATGGCAGTGGAACAGGCAGTTTTACAAGCAACCTCACAGGGTTGACCGCTGGCACAACTTATTATGTGCGGGCATACGCCACCAACAGTGTGGGCACGGCATACGGCAACGAGTTCAGTTTTACTACTACACTGGATGGCCAGCCCTGCTCAGGTGTGTCAACAGTAACTGATATAGACAATAACACATACAATACTGTGACTATCGGTGCCCAGTGCTGGATGAAGGAAAACTTGCGTACCACTAGTTATGCCAATGGTGCAGGCATTGCACTGGGGAATAGTACAAGCACTACAACGGCATACCGTTATTATCCCAATAATGACCAATCCAATGTTTCCACATACGGTTATCTGTACAACTGGAAGGCGGTGATGGGTTTTTCATCCTCCAGTAGCGCCAATCCTAGCGGAGTGCAAGGCATTTGTCCCACTGGCTGGCATGTGCCGAGTGATGCGGAGTGGACGCAGTTGACCGATTATGTGAGTAGCCAGAGCCAGTATGTGTGTGGTGACGACAATACATACATAGCCAAGGCCTTGGCTTCTATAACGGGGTGGAACAGCAGTACATACTTTTGTGGTGTTGGTAACAATCCTAGTTCAAACAATTCGACTGGTTTCTCGGCCCTTCCCGCTGGAGACGGCTACGGCAGCTACTTCGATTATTTCGGAGACACTGCCTATTTTTGGAGTGCTACGGGTAGCGGCAGCGCATACTACCGCAACATCTACTGCGGTAACGCCGTCGTATTAAGGAACTTTATAAGTAAGTACTTCGGGTTCTCAGTTCGTTGTGTTCGCGATTAGAGCAGACCGCACAAGCGCGGAGCGCAAAAGCGGTCTGTCAAGCAAACCCGCCGCAAGGCGGGCGAAAAAAATCAAAAAATATTAATTCAGAAAAATCAATTAAACAATAACATGGTGGAAGCCGAAAAGCCAGAAGAGAGTTGGCGAAAGAAACAAAAACAGTATTATTTTCATATTGAATCTTCGGATGAAAATATGATTTTTTGTTATACCGAATCGGAATTTGTTGTATTTTTGCAGAAAATTCCGATTGTAGTATGAACAAACTATTACCAAGGGAGGTATATCTCCAAAAATTGATTGACAGCAGAGAAAATGGAGACGTAAAAGTCGTCACTGGCCCACGAAGATGCGGTAAA
>JAEEGG010016365.1_pt1 | contig 15405 bp, 12 predicted proteins | sample 9134161 | NCBI WGS metagenome assembly JAEEGG01 (sample SAMN16246543, study PRJNA631951) | gut metagenome | biome: gut microbiome; feature: rumen; material: CR-attached | host: Bos | place: Iran: Karaj | collected 2018-10
CCCCCGCATCGTTGAAATACAAACTCCCCACTCAAAACTCCAAACTATTTCCGAACTGTTTGTGCAATATCACCGCCACAATAGCGTTATATTGTAAATTTGAAATTCGGGACAATATGAAAAACAAATATCTGATTATCGCCTTGTTGTTTCTCGGCACCGGTATTGCTTTTTCGCAGACAAAACCGTTTGAGGGTAAGGTGACATCGACCATACAGGTTGGCCGTGGTTCCAAGACGGAGAGCGTGGAATTCTACAAAAACGGCAACCAAGTTTGCGACATCGCTTATATGAAAACCAAGATGCTTTACAAAGACGGCATCTCGTATACAATCGACTTCTCCGGTGTCCGTCCTGTTGTCACTGTCATTTCCATGTCGGAGGAGAGTAGGAAAAGCCTCAACAAATCATCCAAAATCACTGTCGGTCTTGAAAAAGAGGAGATAAACGGACACAGCTGCATAAAAGTAACGGTGCAGAGCGAAAGCTCTGTCGGCTTTTTTACTGCGAAAAGACACAGTCAGACATGGATAGACACCTCGCTGGCTTTTGCCTCGTCGCTTTCGCCCACAGGCAAAGGGCTGCTGATAAAAAGCATAAGCACCATGGAATTGAACGGCCGCAAGACGACCACCGTGACCGAGGTGGTTTCAATAGAGGAATGTCCGGTGCCCGACAGTCTCTTTTACCTGCCCGACACCACCGAGGCACGTTATATCTACAGCGACGATGTGATTGCATTTGTGAAGAACCCCTCGGACACCGCTCTTGCGAAAAAGATTGCCGACCCCGTCCCCGCAGAGAAGTCCGAGTTGGCCCACTGCGCCGAGATAACCGACGCCACTTTTGCCAAAAGCATAAAGAAAGGCGTATGTGTGGTGGATTTCTCGGCGGTATGGTGCAAGCCATGCAAGATGCTGCAGCCCGTTTTGGACAGTATGGCCGCCAAGAACGTCAATCGTGCCAGATTCTTCACCATGGACATCGACAAATCGAAGAATACCGCCAAAGAGCTGGAAATTAAATCTGTACCGATGGTTATAGTTTTCCTCAACGGAGAGGAAGTAGGACGCATCGACGGCTTCTATCCCGATATGGAGAAACAAATTGAGAAACTTCTGGAAGAAGCTGAATAGATAAATGCAGTTGCGGCGGATTTGGAATCCGACGCAATCGAAATGTTTCAAATTTTAGTCGTTTTTTTGTTCAATCACACTGTTTTTCAAGGGGAAAATTCAGATTTCTAATAAAAAACTTTTAATTCTAAACTCTTAATTATCAACCAATTACCCCCCCTACAAAAATATTGGAAAAATATTTGCATAAAAAGAAATAAAAGTGTAACTTTGCATCGTAAAGTTACCGTGATTGTCTAACTTGCTGTTGTACAATTATGGAGAAGTGAAATGTAAACCAATAAAATAAACTGATATGAAAAAAAATGCTTTAAAGTTATTTGGAGTTTTTGCAATACTGATGACGGTAGTTGTCGTATTTTCTTGCAAAAAAGAAAAAAGTGATAATCAGGACACACCTTCTACAACAGTTGTAGAACCAGAAAGCCAGAATCTGTTGGTTACGGATGTCCACAACTCCGACTGCCTTAACAGCGGCGCAGAGAAAAGCGATACCATTGGGTGGGGTGTAACTCTCGACCGCATTGGGAACGACTTGTATTTCGAATGGTCGCGTTGTATGTCAGGTTGCGGACTTGATAGTTTTGCAGTACAAAGCAACATTATCGGTGATACGCTTGAAATAGATGTTCGCGCGTTTGGCGATTGGGCAAATTGTACGTGCGAATACGACCTCGATGCCACCATTAACAATGTCCCCGCTAAAAGGTTCTTCGTAAAGCTTTACTATGGCATTATGACTTTTGGCCGCAACATGAGAGGAGAGTTGTTTTATTCCAAATGGATGAACTTGTAGCGAAATACCAGTAACACAAACAGAAAAAGAGACGCCCTCGGGTGTCTCTTTTTTTGATTTTCCGGTTGCGGTGGATTTGGAATCCGCCGCAATAGAGTATCGGGATTTCAAATCCCTATATTCAATGTTGCGGATTTAAAATCCGCAACAACCGAATTGTTTTTGTTTAAAGTTGCCTATGTTTTAGAACGATTTTTGCTCAAAGTTGCCTATGTTTTAGAACGATTTTGCTCGAAGTTGCCTATGTTTTAGAAAAAAAATGTATCTTTGCAGTTCGTAATTTGGCAAAAAAATCAAGCAAAGTATGGATTTCGAATCATTGGTGGGACAAATAAAACAAGTTCAGGATGTGTTTCAGGCACAGGCCGCCCATGCTATAAATCTTTCACTTACAACACGAAACTGGTTGGTGGGATATTATATTGTGGAGTTTGAGCAGAACGGCGAGGACCGCGCCAAGTATGGAGACAAACTGCTAAAAACCTTGGCGCAACGTCTTAATAAACGAGGTTTGGGTGAACGGCGATTATATGAATACCGTTTAACTTATCAAATTTATCCCCAACTCGGAGATGTTATTGCGGAGTATATTGTCCAGCATAGTCAGAATGCATTTTTGCGGTTACCAACCGCAAAATCTGTTGGTAGTAATATTGCAATTGAAAAATTGCGGTTGCCGACCGCAATATCTGAAATCCAGAAAGAATCTTGGGAAACCCCTGCAAGTTCGCTTTTTTACAAATTGTCGGCGACCCATCTTATACGTCTTTCAAATATCGACAGCGCCACAAAGCGTGCATTTTATGAGCAAGAGGCTATCCGTGGATGCTGGACGGTAACGGAACTCGACCGACAGGTATCCACGCAATACTACGAACGTATGGGCTTGTCGAAAGATAAAAAAGCTCTGAGCAAGCTGGCTTTGAAAGACGCTCAGCAGCTTACGCCCCTCGATGTGATACATAACCCCGTCACGCTCGAATTTCTTGGCCTGCAGTCGCAGGATGTGGTCACCGAGACCAAGTTGGAAAATACCATACTCAATCACCTTCAACTGGTGCTGATGGAGATGGGGCGCGGCTTCTGTTTCGAAGCACGGCAGAAACGTGTTCTTATCGATCAGGACTATTTCAAGGCCGACCTCATTTTCTACCATAGGATTCTGAAGTGTCACGTCATCATAGACCTCAAAATTGACCGATTCCGTCACGAATATGCATCGCAGCTCAACTGCTACATGAACTATTACAAGCACGAGGTGATGCAGGAGGACGACAATCCCCCAATTGGTTTGTTACTCTGCACTGATTATGGCGAGACCACTGTGCAGTACGCCACCGAAGGCCTCTCGCAAAACCTGTTTGTGAGCAAATATCGTCTGCAACTGCCGACGGAAGAAGAGATGCGTCAGTACTTGTTGGAAAGTGCAACCGAACAAGATTGGGAAGAATATAAAAAAGAGCAGGCTGAAAACAAGAAAAAAAATCAATGATACAGTTTAGTAAATCTATAATACAATAATAATGAGAAAAATAACACTGATTGCCGGAAGCGCGTTGCTGATGCTCGCCACCGGATGTAAAGAAAAAAATACCGCTATGCAAAACGACAATCCTTTTATCGCAGGGTTCGACACCCCGTACAACATCCCCGATTTCGAGAAAATCAAGACAGAACACTACATGCCTGCTTTCAAGGAGGGCATGAAACGTCAGAAAGAGGAAATCGACGCCATTGTGAACAATGCCGAAGCCCCCACTTTCGAGAACACCATAGAGGCGTTCGAATACAGCGGCGAACTGCTCTCTACCGTGAACAGCGTTTTTTTCAACCTCAACGAGTGCGAAAACTCGCCCGAGATGGAAGCCATAGCCGAAGAGGTTACGCCCCTGCTTTCGGCTCACGAGGACGACATCGCCCTTAACGCCAAGCTCTTTGCCCGCATCAAGGCTGTGTACGAGCAGAAAGATTCGCTGCAGCTCAACCCCGAACAGATGCGTCTGCTCGAAGAGACCTACAAAGACTTTGTGCGCGGCGGCGCCAATGTGCCCGAGGAAAAGCAGCCGCGTTTCCGCGAACTCAACGAGCGCATCGCCTCGCTCACGCTGCGTTTCGCCCAAAACGTGCTGAAAGCCACCAACGCCTACAGCAAGAAACTCGACGACGGCACTGAGGTTACCCTGCAGCTGCCCTCGTGGGAACCTTTCATGCAGACCTGTCCCGACCGCAAGTTGCGCGAGGAGGTGTGGCGCGCCTATACCGACCGCTGCAACGGTGGCGAGTTCGACAATACCAAGATTATCGACACCCTCACCAACCTGCGTCTCGAACGCGCCAACATCCTCGGTTTCCCCACCCACGCCGACTATGTGCTCGACGACTGTCTGGCCAAAACTCCGCAAGCCGTGTACAGCTGCCTGATGCAGATATGGACTCCGGCGCTGAAAAAAGCCAAGGCCGAATGCGCCGAGTACCAGAAAATGCTCGAAAAAGACGAGCCCGGTGCCAAGCTGCAGCCGTGGGACTGGCGTTACTACAGCGAAAAGCTGAGAGCCGAGAAATATAGTCTCGAAGACTCCGTGGTGCGTCCCTATTTCGCCCTCGACAACGTGCTTGGCGGCGCTTTCAACGTGGCCAACCGGCTGTACGGCCTCACTTTCGAGCCCACCGACACGCTGCCCACCTACAACAAGGAGGCACGCTGTTTCTTGGTGAAAGACAGCGGCAACGTGATAGGCATATTGTACATGGATTTCTTCCCGCGTAAGAGCAAACGCAGCGGCGCATGGATGACCGAGTTCCGCGGACAGAAAGTGAACCAGAAAGGCGAAAACGTTATACCCATAATTCAGGTGGTGTGCAATTTCACCAAACCCGCTGGCGACAAGCCTTCGCTGCTTAATTTCGACGAGAGCGAGACTCTGTTCCACGAGTTCGGCCACGCCCTGCACGGACTCCTCAGCAAGTGCCACTACCCGTCGTTGGCCGGAACCAACGTGCCGCGCGATTTTGTGGAGCTGCCTTCGCAGATTATGGAGAACTGGTGCCGCAACAAACAGGTGATGAAATCGTACGCCAAGCACTACAAAACCGGCGAGGCCATCCCCGACGAGCTTATCGCCAAGATTGCCGCCGCACAGACCTACGGACAGGGTTTCATCAACACCGAGCTGCTGGCCGCCTCGCTGCTCGATATGGACTACCATTCCATTACCGAAAAACAGTCCATCGACCCCAACAAATTTGAGCAGGAGCACATGGATAAAATCGGTCTGATACCCGAAATCATAAGCCGTTACAAAAGCCCGTATTTCCAGCATATCTTTACCACAGGCTACGATGCCGGCTATTACAGCTACACTTGGACCGCCATCCTCGACCACGACGCCTTTGCGGCCTTTGTGGAGAGCGGCGACATTTTCAACCCCGAACTTGCCAAGAAATTCCGCCATTTGCTGGAGCGCGGCAACACCGTGGAGCCGATGAAGATGTATCTCGAATTCCGCGGCAAAGAGCCCAGCGTAAAACCCCTGCTTAAAGATAGAGGATTGATATAAATCTCTTTGCTGAAGCAAAAAATCAAAGCCCCCCTCAAGAGGGGCTTTTTTGTTTGTGCTATTTTGAAGAAAAAATGCTGATAGATAATGATTTTTGGATTTTTGTATGTAAAATAGTGCAGTTTGCGAGTCCAAAATCTGCAAAATAGTGCAGTTTACGAGTCCAAAATTTGCAAAATAGTGCAGTTTGGATGCTGAAAATTTGCAAAATAGTGCAGTTTGTAAGTGCAAAATTTGTAAAATAGTGCAGTTTGGATGTTCAAAATTTGTAAAATAGTGCAGTCTAAGTGTCTGAAATTTGCAAAATAGTGCAGTTTGGAGGTGAAATTTTTGCAAAATAGTGCAGTTTGTAAATATTTTTTTCGTATCTTTGCACCGCAATTTTATTGATTATGATAGACAAACGAACACTGGAATTTGTTTTCTCCGACCAACAGGAGGAATTTGAAGAAAGAGCACGGGAGACTCTGTGCCACAGACGCGAGGTATCGCTTGTCGACCTGAAAAGTACACAGGCGCAGGTGGTTATAGGCGTAAGACGTAGTGGGAAATCGACACTTTGTTATCAGGCAGTGAAAAGCAAAGGCGGAAAGTTCGCCTACGCCGATTTCGATGACGAACGTCTGCTTGGCCTTGAGGCAAAGCAACTTAACGATGTGTTGGAGGTGCTATATAAGATTTATGGCGATTTCCAATACCTGTTTCTTGACGAGATACAGAACATCAAGGGCTGGCACCTTTTCGTAAACCGTTTGTTAAGGAAAAAAATGCACGTTATCATAACTGGTTCCAACGCAAAACTCCTCAGCGGCGAATTGGCCACCCACCTGTCGGGTCGCAACAAGGAAATACCTCTATATCCTTTTTCGTATAAGGAATTCTGTACCATGAAAAAAGTGGACATCGCCCATCGTACCACCAAAGCGGAGGCATTTCGCCGTAAGGCTTTCGATGAGTACTTGAAGCAGGGTGGATTCCCCGAACTGCTGTCTGTCGAAGACAACAAAGATTACGTCAACACCCTTGTGGAAAATATTTTAAAACGCGATATTGAGCAGCGTTACAAGATTTCGTACAAGGCCGCCTTCGAGCAGTTGGCACATCATTTGATGAATGTGGCGCCCGCCGTTGTCGTAGTCAAGGATTTGGCAAGTCTTTTCAACATAAAGTCGCTGAACACCGTCAAAAACTATGTAAAATATCTTAAGGATGCATACCTATTTATAGGTATCCAGAAATATTCGCAGAAAAGCCGTCAGCGGGTGGTGCAGGAAAAAATCTATACCGTTGATGTGGCAATGATGGATAAGCGCGAGAACGCCTTTGCAGGCGATAATTTAGGGCATCGTCTGGAAACTGTAGTTGCCATACATCTGATGCGGAAATGCAAGATAGAAGGTTGTGACGTCTATTATCTCAACGAGCGTTCGGGCGAATGTGATTTCATCGTATGCAAAGGAAAACAAGTCGTTCAGGCCATACAAGTGTCTTACGATATTTCGGCTGAAAAGACGCGCAAGCGTGAGATAAACGGACTGCTGTTAGCCGCCCATCAGACGGGTTGCGACAACCTTCTGCTGTTGACCGACCACGAGAGCGGAAATGTCGAGGAGTCGGGACGCCATATCATGATACAGCCTGTATATGAGTGGAGTCTGGAACTGGGAGTTTAAGTCTTTGAATAAATTATAAAAATAAGTTGCCATGGATTTACGTGTCTCTCTATTTTCGAGATTCGTGTTCAAAATAAACAATAAAAAGATTCTTGCCACGTTAGTACTAAATTAGAAAACATAAAGACAATGAAAAAGGTAACCCCTTGTAAATCGCAGTTTTCGCACCTGTACTACCTGCTTTCGGTGTATGCGGTGGGGATAGTGGCGTTTGCCCTGTTCCGTTGCATCAACACCTTGGTTTTCTGGCTCAAAGCCGACCAGACAGGCTGGGGCTTCGACCTTGCGAGGGCCTTTTTCATGGGCTGGCGGTTCGATACGGTGATAAGTTGTTACATCCTTACCCTGCCGTTGCTCTATCTGTTTGTAATAAGGCTGATTGGCGTCAGGCGCAGAGGCTTTTACCTCGGGGCGCACATCTTCATCATAGTGCTTTATCTGGTGTCGTTTTTCGCCTGTGCCGCCGATATTCCGTATTTCAATTACTTTTTCACAAGGCTCAACGTGTCGGCCCTTGCGTGGATGGACTCGCCCGCCTTTGTGGTGAAGATGATTGTGGAGGAACCGCGTTTTCTGCTCTATCTTGCTGTCTTTCTGATTTTTGCAGTGGCCTACGTGCTGGTGATGCGTCGGATTTACCGTAAATTTCTCAAAGAGAATGAGGGTAATATCCAGTATTTCAAACAGATAGTCGTGGGGTTGCTTTTGGTGGGACTCTGTTTCTTGGGTATGCGCGGACGTATAGCCTTGAAAAGTCCCATCCGTGTGGGGACGGCCTATTTCTGCAACGACGCTTTCCTCAACCAGCTGGGGCTCAACCCGATGTTCACCTTTTTCAACAGTATCAAGGAAAGCCGTAAGAACAAGGATGTCAATCTGATAGACCCCGCCACGGCGGAAAGGGTGTACCTCGCCTAGATGTCCGACAGCACCGTCGGCGACAGCCCGTTGATACAGCTGCCGCCCAACACCAACGTGGTGGTGGTGATGATGGAGTCGATGGCGGCCTGCCGTGTTACCCACTTCAATCCTGCCGCGCCGCCCACGCCGCAGCTCGACAGTATCGCCGCCCACGGCCTCAGCTTCGAAAACGCCTACAGTGCGGGAATCCACACCTACAACGGCATCTACTCCACGCTGTTTTCGTTCCCCGCCGTGCTCGACCATCACAGCATGAAAAAGACCGACATTCCGGTGATGTGCGGGATGCCCCACCATTTCAAGGCTCACGGCTACCACACCATGTATTTCACCACCCACGACGACCAGTTCGATAATGTTGCGGGTTTTCTGTATGCCAATGATATAGAGCAGGTTGTGTCGCAGAAAGACTATCCTGCCGACGAGGTGAAAAGCACCCTCGGCGTGCCCGACCACGTGCTGTTCCGCCATGTGGTGGAGGAATTGGACAAAGTGCAGGACAAGCCTTTCTTCGCCGCCGTGATGACCGCCAGCTACCACAACCCCTACGTGCTACCCGACGACATCGGCTGGAAACCGCAGTCGGAGAGCATGGACGACAAGATGGTGGAGTACGCCGACTGGTCGATAGGGGAGTTTATGCGGATGGCGAAAGAGCGGCCGTGGTTTGAAAACACTCTCTTTGTCTTTGTGGCCGACCACGGCGTTTCGGGCAATTCGCCCTACGATATGTCGTTGAAATACCACCATGTGCCCATGCTGTTCTACTGTCCTTCGCGGATACAGCCGCAGACGCGCCCACAGCTTGCGTTGCAGATCGATATCGGTCCCACTGTTTTGGGAATGCTTTTCCCCTACGACGACAACAGCACTTTCGGCCTCGACTTGCAGCGACAGAGGCGGCAGTACGCCTTTTTCAGTGCCGACGACAAAATCGGGGTGCTCGACAGCGTCCACTTTTATCGTTACAGAGTCGCCGACGCCAACGAGGCGTTGTGCTTCTATCGCACCGAAGATGTTGAAAACCATATAGATGCCGAACGTCCCCAAGCCGATGCAATGAGGGAGTACGGTTTCGGCATGATACAGCACGCTTTCGACCGCCTGAAAAACAAAAAGACCTCCTGCCGGTAGGGAGAAGGGTGTAAAAATTTTTTGTTTCGATGTACGAAACTATCTTATATTGAATGATTTAGAACAAAAATTTGGCAGATTGAAATAAAATCGTAACTTTGCAGTGTCGTTTTGTTCGTTATTTGTTTAACGGACTTCGCAAAAAATCGGATAAAATGACTATGAAATCAAAAATAATGTAAAATTAGAAGTCCCCTATAATAAATGGAAGGAGGTTAAAACAATGAAAAGAAGAAGAATATTAGTAATTCTGTCGTTAATAATTTTCGGTTTGTTATCATTGTATCTATGTATTGGAGGATTCCCCATTATTATAAATAATCATGAAAATCAAGTACTATATCTTGATAAAGAAGACAATGAAAAGTTTAATCCTTTGAAGAATATTAATTTTGAATCGGGGAGAAACAAAGTATTGTTATTATTTACTCTTGACGACATCAATGAATTGCCACAAGAAATAACCAAAAGAAAAGTCTTAATTTGTTCAGATAATGAGGTTTTGGAACAATTGAAAAATAACTTTACTTTTGAATTTAGTGGTGGAGATATGTCAACCGTAACCAGTGAAATAGTTGTATTTCGTGAAGGGAAATTGGTTTTAAAAACCAATTTCGTATTAGATAATAATACAATCGGAATACAAGATGAAAAAACAGGATGGGCAAAGGCGGTGAATTCAAAAGAATTATATAACATATTCTCAAAATTCAAACCATACAGAAATTTTTTTTTGATCCTATAACCCATTTTTTCCAAAAAAATTTCATCAGCAGTTATAAAGAGTAAACGTTCACAAGGTTATTGATACTCCACCACAAAAAAACATGCAAAAAACTAATGCCACACTGCACCGCCCATAGCGCAAGCGGCTCCTGCCCCAACCAAACGATTTTTGCAAAAAATCGACGCGCGTTGGGCTGAACAGTTACCCGGGAAGCGGGGGCTTGTGGGCTGGATAGGGATTAACTGTTCTTGATTTTTTGCTCCACTTTTGTATCAAGACAAAAGTTGAAATAAAGGAAAAAATATCATACTTCTTTTTAATCGAACACCACTGTCCAGAAACAAAAAGACCTCCTGCCGGTAGGGTGGAGGATGTGAAAATTCTTTGTTTCGATGTGCGAAACTATCTTATATTGAATGATTTAGAACAAAAATTTGGCAGATTGAAATAAAATCGTAACTTTGCAGTGTCGTTTTGTTCGTTATTTGTTTAACGGACTTCGCAAAAAATCGGATAAAATGACTATGAAATCAGAAATAATGTAAAATTAGAAGTCCCCTTAGGAAAAGAATACCAACGTAAAAAAAAATAAGGTGATGTATCGTTTTTTTTTCTTAATTATCATTAGTATTTGTCTTGTTTCATGTGTTCATACCATGAAAGAGTCTGTGTACAGTTTGGATGATATAAAAGTATTGAGACAAGATTGGGACGATTGTATGACCAAATTGACCTATTTTTATAAAGATAGTGTAGAAATTGGTTCTGCACTGTTTTATTATCCAGGAAGAGATGGTTGGTTTCTTATAGACAATGTTTGGGGAGAGAATGGGAACATCTATCTTATATATCAAGATGCATGTTCAAAACTCATTATTAACGATTCAACAAAGTTTTTAATAAGACACGATCAAAGTATTTCTGTAAAGAAAGAAAGATGGCGGCGTATTTGTAGTTTTGATGATGCTCCTGTCGTTCACACTCAAAACAACGAATATGGAACTATTGTGAGTAAAACTGCTGAAAAAAACATATATGTTTCTAATATGCCTGATTGGTATAATTATCCGGGGTTGTATTATGATTTTGAAAATAACAAACTAATCAATTAGAAAAAATGGGGTATAATAAGAAAAAAAACATTTTTTCCCGATTAAAAATAAACGAAAAATAAAAACTTCATTCCTCTCTGTATTTCTTTTTTCTCTTGAAAGAAAAAAGAAAGAAAAAAGTTCAAGAACATTTAATCCCTATCCAGCGCACTTGCCCCCGCTTCCCGGGTAAATGTTCGGCCCACCGCGCATTCGATTTTCTGCGAAAATCGTTATGTTTAGAAAAACCGAATCCAAACCCAAGTGCGGCAGCCTAAAGGCATTGACATGAAGAAAAGTCCAGTGGACTTTTCGATAGCTACCGTAGGGAGCGGAGAACAAAAATATACCCAGTGGACTTTTCGATAGCGACCGCAGGGAGCGGAGAATACTTTTTTCTCCGCTACGCTATCGAAACATTCACTGAATGTTTATTTGTTCTCCGCTACGCTATCGAAACATTCACAGAATGTTTATTTGTTCTCCGCTACGCTATCGAAACATTCACTGAATGTTTATTTGTTCTCCGCTACGCTATCGAAACATTCACAGAATGTTTCTTCATATCAAGACAAAAGTTGAAATAAAGGAAAAAATATCATACTTCTTTTTAATCGAATTCCGTTGTCCAGAAACAAAAAGACCTCCTGCCGGTAGGGTGGAGGTCTGAGGTTTTCTTACTTAAAAAACTGCTTTAGAAAGGCAGATTTTCCAGAGGTTCGGTCTCATCGCCCAGAATCTTGTCGATGGGCTGTTCTGCTTCCTGGTTGTTGTCGGGGTGGTTGCGGTTTGCGAGGACGGAGAAATTGTCGGCCACCACTTCGGTGATGTAGCGTTTGTTGCCGTCCTTGTCCTCCCACGAGCGGGTGCGCAGCTTGCCTTCGATAAAGATCTGCGTGCCTTTTTTCAGGATTTTCTCAGCGATGTCGGCCAGTCCGCGCCAGCACACTATGTTGTGCCATTCGGTCTGTTCGATTTTCTGACCTTCTTTGTTCTTGAAATATTCGGTCGTAGCCAACGGAAAAGTAGCTTTCTTGGCTGTCTCGAATGTGATGATTTCCGGGTCTTTTCCTAAATTCCCAATCAGAATGACTTTGTTAACTCCTGCCATAACTCTTTGATTTTGTTGATACTTAAACTATTAAAAACTAACTAAATTACGCCGGAAATGTCCGACAAATCATAAGGCAAAGTTATAACTTTTTTTCGTAATATGCAAAAAAAAATGAAAATATTTATTAATGTGTTGAAAAATAGTTAATTGCGTGTTTTATGGCAAATCGGCGTAGGTTACAACGGAGTCGGGACTCTGCTGTGGGTGCGGCTTGAAGATGATTTCTGCCATCGGCGAGCAGACCTTTTGCGAGAAACTGATTTGTCGTTCGATGGTGCCTTCGGTTATTTTCGCCTTTCCGTCGCGGTACCAGAAACAGCAGTAGGGTGCGTAGTATTCGCTTTCGATTGAAAGTGTGGCCGTTGCAGTGTCCTTGTCTATCAATGCCGTGCCGGAGATGTAGAACACGTCGTCGTTCAGCGTCGGGGTGCTCTGTCCCACGGTGAAGTAATAGAATTTGTTGGCGGAATATTTGAAGTTCACGTTTTCGGTTGTCGAAACAAGGGCTTCGTTGATGACGTATTCAAAGGTCTGGCACTGTTGCGAGAAGTGTGTCCCCAAGCCGCGGTTGGCGAGTTCCATCCTTCCCGAGAAGGTCATTTTGTCCGAAAGTCTGAAATTGGTTGTGTTCACCCTCAGCACTGCCCCTGTAGCGTGCCAGTTGGCGTCGAGCTGTATCTGCATTATGCCGCTGCGGGTGCGGATGTCGCCCGTTTCGTTGATGAGGGTGGTGGTGTCGTCGTTGCCGAAATCCACGGTTACGGTGCGCGGATAGGCGGTGGCGCTGGTGGCCGTCACAATGGGGTAACCGCTACGGTGCCACAGCGTGGTGTCGGTGGCGAAACGCAGGGCGGTGATAAGTATGTCGTGCGACATCGATTCGGCCTGTGCCATCGATGTGGCGAAGGTGAAACCCGTCCCCGGATGGTAGGTGTTGTTGTCGATGGGTATCTCGTCGTCCTTGCAGGCGGCGAAAAGCACGAGTGCGGCTATGGCTGTTATTATGTATTTTTTCATAAACGTATGTTTTTGATGTGTTTACGATGTAACGTGGAAATGCTCTCGAAATTGTGTCAAAGAAAATGTTTTTGCGGCGTTTTGGAAAAAATCACCATTATTGGGTATTTTTCGGAATGGAATGTGTTTGTATTTTTGCAAATGAGGAACAGAGAGAAGGGTTTTTGTGAAGTAATTGTTTCTCAGTGAATTGGACGTAATTTCTCCATGTTATTAAATGTATATTAAATGTAAGAGGGTCGGTTTTTAGGAGCCGACCTTCTTTTTTATCTGATTCCCAGTAGTTTGTGTGTCTGCAACGACAGTCGCCATTTCGGATTCTGTTTCACGAACTCCACGCACAAGTTGCTGATTTTGCGGTTTTTGCGTGCGTTGCCTGTGTCGCAGGGCTGCACAAAATAATGTTCGGCGGTGATGCCGCAGTCCGACACGGGGTGTTCCCCGTCGAAAATCACCTTAACCTCGTTGGCGCGGGTGATGACGCATTTACCCTCCTCGCCCACGAAGTCCTGCTTTGGGCTCACCGTTATCCAGTCCACGTTTTCGGGCAATGGCAGGGTGCCGTTGGTCTCAACGGCCACGGTCTTGCGTTTGGCGTGGAGTCTGTCGACAAGCGACGAAGTCAGCTGCAAGGCAGGCTCGCCGCCTGTTATAACCACCAGAGTAGCAGGGTATTGCGCCACGGTGTCGGCAATCTGTTCTTCCGCCATCTCCTCGAAAGCGGTGTGGTCGGTGTCGCAGAACGGACACTGCAGGTTGCAGCCCGCAAGTCGCACAAACACAGCCGATTTGCCGGTGTTGTAGCCCTCGCCCTGAAGGGAGTGGAAAATCTCGTTCACTTTCATAGCACGTCGCTGCTTTGTTCGTCGCGGACGTAAACGGCCATGTTGCCTTCGCTCTCCTGCACCGAGGTCTTGTAGCACTCCGGTATCTGTTCGGTGATCCAGCGCGCGAGGTTCTCGGCGGTGGGGTTGAAGGGCAGCAGCTCGTTCAGGTTGCCGTGGTCGAGATAGCCGTGGATTTTCTCTTTGATTTTGTAAAAATCTGCTACCATGCCGTTCTCGTCAAGCTGCTCGGCCTTGCAATATACGGTTACAATCCAGTTGTGTCCGTGCATCCCCTGGCATTTGCTGGGGTAGGGGAGTGTAAGGTGGTGGCAACCAGCTATTTCCATCCTTTTTGATACGTAAAACATGATTTTGGTGATTGGTGATTAGTGATTGGTGATTGGTGATTGGTTTGTGAACTGTGAACTGTGATCAGTGAACTGTGATGAAGAACGGGGAAAATGATTGATTAACTGCAAACTCAAAACTACAAACTCAATTAATTGTTCATTGTTCATTGTTAATTATCAATTCGTTCCGACTTCCGAGTTCCGAACTCCGAATTAATTGTCCATTGTTAATTGTTCATTTTAAACAACTTCCGACTTCCGAGTTCCGAACTCCGAATTAATTTTCAACTTTCAACTTTCAATTTTCAACTTTCAATTGTCTTCATAATCTGTTTTGTCGATAATTCCGGCGCCTTTGAGGGCTTCTTTGCGTTCGAGGCAGGTGGCGCAGCGGCCGCAGTGTTTGATGCCGCCTTTGTAGCAGGAGTAGGTCTTGGTGTAGTCGATGCCGAGACGTTTGCCTATCTTTGCGATGTCGGTTTTCGAGATGTTGGTGTAAGGTGCTGAAACCGTGATATTTTCGTAGGTGCCGCTGCTCATGGCGTGCGACATGGCGTTGATAAACTCCTCGCGGCAGTCGGGGTAGATGGCGTGGTCGCCGGAGTGGTTGGCTATCAGCACTTTGTGCAGGCCGCGGGTCTCGGCCAGTCCGCAGGCGATGGAAAGCATTATGCCGTTGCGGAAAGGCACCACGGTGGATTTCATGCTTTCGTCGGTGTAGACGCATTCGGGAATGGCGTCGGGACCTTCGAGCAGCGACGACTTGAAATAGCGCGAGAAGAAGTCGAGGGGTATCACCAGCTGCTCGATGCCGAGGGTGCGGCAGTGGTACAGGGCGTATTCCAGCTCCTGACGGTTGTGGTTGCTGCCGTAGTCGTAGGTCACGGCAAGGGCGATGTCGTCGCGTTTGTCGTAGAGCAGCGTTATGGAGTCCATCCCGCCCGAAACTATTATCAGAGAGTCTTTCATAAAGTAATTCAATTCGTTTAATCCGTAATCATGCTTGCATGATAATTCAACAAATTAATCTGCTAAATTCGTGAAATCCGTGTTCGAAAAAAA
>JAEEGG010016366.1_pt1 | contig 15404 bp, 6 predicted proteins | sample 9134161 | NCBI WGS metagenome assembly JAEEGG01 (sample SAMN16246543, study PRJNA631951) | gut metagenome | biome: gut microbiome; feature: rumen; material: CR-attached | host: Bos | place: Iran: Karaj | collected 2018-10
CTAATGTATTATAAAAAATGTGAAAAATTTTTTTCATTTTAGTGTAATAAATTGGGTTCCCCAAGCGTCTTATATATAGTGAGGGGGCATAAAATGCACCTGTCGAATTTTGGTTTAATTAAAAAATAAGGTGATGAAAAGTCTATTTTTGTTTTTGACCTTAATTGTATGGGGAGTTGTCTCGGCACAGCCTGTCTTTATTGCGAATGAGCACTTTTCCTCCAAAGTGCCGCAGGGTTGGACAGTGAATCCGGTATCCCAGCCGACATCCCTGTCCTGGACCCAGGATACGGATCTTTACGTGAGCGCTTCCTATGCACCCCATGCCCACATCCCTTTCCAAAGCGGCGACAGCATCGAGCTCATCACGCCTTTTTTCAATTGTAACAGTTACCCTTACGTCATGCTCCGCTTCCATCAGATCTGCAAGGTGCTTCCTTCGGATTTCTGCAGGGTGTACTATCAGGAACAGCAGCTGGGCAGTCCCTGGAAGATGTTGCCGGCGGATGCCTATACGGGATCTGCCGTTTCGTACAAAAACGGCCTTTGTTTCCATCACGCCTCCTATACCGACTGGGAACCCGGCGATACCGCGCGCACACCGACCAATACCTGGTGGAAGGAAGAGACCTTCGATTTGAGCGATTATGCGAGCTATACCACCCTGCGTTTCAAGTTTGTGCTGAAAAAAGGGAGTTTCATGGGTTCCATTTTCGCCAAAGGATGGTATATCGACGATTTCCAGCTTTTGGGCGCCTTATATCCCATCAAGCCTCCTTTGGTGGCTTTCCGTTCCAATTTGTCCGACACCCAGTTGAGTGTCGGTCCCTTTGTTGTGACGGCCGCAGTGGCCTCCCGTTCGGGAATAGGACTTTATCACCCCTATCTCCGCTATACCGCCGCCCGGGGGAATACGGTGAAGACGGATTCCATCCGCATGGTAAACCGGGGAGGGGACACCCTTTGGGAGGCGGTCCTTCCCCAGCACGAGTATGGAACCACGCTTCAATACAGCATTGTCGGAAGGGATTCCGGCGGTAATACCGCAACGGTTTCCTCCTACCTCTACCTCAAATACGCCAAATCATACGACAGCTGTTCCGCTGCCGTCGTTTCCCTGGAACGTCCGGAGGGTACGGCATCCTCCCCTCAGGCGGTGACGGTCCGGATAGCCAACCGGGGGACAAAGCCTTTGCTCAGTGCGGAAGTGGGGTGGTCGGTCAATGGGGTGAAGCAGCCTTCCCTGCGGTACAGCGGTTATCTCCCCTGCGATTTTCAAGACACCCTGACTTTGGGCAGTTACATCCCCAAACTCGGGGATGTGGATACGTTGACGGTATGGGTGGGGAAGCCGAACGGCGTAACGGACACCTATACCCGGGACGACACCCTGCAGCGCACGGTGGTGGGTTGCGGGAATCATGGGGCTGCCCCCGTCATTTCCGTCGGAGCGAAATCCTTTTTTCCCACCGTTACTGCCGCTTTGTCCGCCTTCAGCTCCTGTCTGACCGGGGGCATTATCCTGGAAATCGATTCCGGCCATTATGCGGGCTTGCAGTTTGACCGGCTCTCCGGAGTTTCGGATTCGGCCCGCATTGTCATCCGCTCCGCTTCGGGAAAGGCCTCCGATGTGGTGTTTTCCGGGACCTGCGGAATGGAACTGTCCCGTTCCTCCCATCTGGTTTTTGAAAACCTCACCTTCCAAGGCAGCAGCATAGGGGTGAAACTCTCTAACTGGTTGGAGGATGTCTGTATCCGGGGCTGCCGCATCCTCACTTCGACAACGGGCACTTCCTCCTCCTGCCGTGCGGTCTCCCATGATAATAATTCAGGTTCCGGCTGCCTGAACAATGTCCGGTTTGTCGGTAACACCATTACGGGTGGCTATTACAACATGTATTTTTACTACAGTGCCGTCCGATTTGACAGTATCATGCGCTCATCCGTCTACATTGACAGCAACGAGATGAGCGAGGCCTACTCGGCCGGCGTGTATGCCGAATACTATACCCGTTTTGTACGGATTTCCCATAATATGATCACCAACCGCAACGGAGTTGAGAATTTCAGCGGGATCAGGATTGTGGAATACAACCGTGCGGACAGCATCCTCGCCAACCGCATCCGTCTGAACACCCGTTCCAATGCATACGGCATTTACATGAGCAACTACGTCAACTATCCCAACTACAAATTCGTCATGGCGGCCAACAACGACATCCGGGTGGAAGCCGGTAACAAGGCCTATGGTGTTTACGAGAAGGATTACATGTACATGAGCTATTATCACAACACCATTTACGCTGTCTCGCCCAACGGCTATGCCTACGGAATCTACAACGCGGCCGTCCACGGGAATATGAAGAACAACCTGTTGTGGACCGATTCGCCCAACGGTTATCCCGTTTACTATACAGGTGTCAGCTACATCAACAAGGACGGTGCCCGGGACTATAACTGCTATTACGACAGGAACGGGATTATCGGTTATGCCAACGGCGGTGTCCGCCGTTCCATCGCTGCCATGACCGCATTGGACACCTTGCAGGATCTCCATTCCGTCACGCTGTTGCCGAAACTAAAAAACAGCCAGTCGGCGGATTTGAAGGTGGAAACCGATTCCCGGCTGGTGGTGCCTTACCTGCCGTTAGTACCCCGGGACAGGGAAGGAAGGCTCCGTTATCCCCAAACCCTCATCGGCGCATACGAAAAGGAACCCGTGAAACTGGATGCCGCTGTAGCGGCTGTGGTGAACCCTTCCTTCAGGCTCGGTTCGCAGAAAGTTTACGTGCGTCTGTCCAACAGCGGTCAGGACACCCTGGACTCCCTGCGGGTCTGCAGCCGGATCAACGGGGTGCTTAACCCTGAGGTTTCTTGGTCGGGAAGCCTCCCGGCGGGAGCCGATACGGTGCTGGAAGTGTGTACGGCCAACATCTACCGGCCGGGACCTTTTTCCCTGACGGTATGGCTGGTTTCCGTCAACGGTGTCCAGGACATGTTTGCCGGCAACGACACGCTGTCCCTGACGGCATCCGTCTGTATGGGAGGATGGAGCGGCACCTACACTTTGGGCGGAGTTTCACCCGATTTCGCCACCTTGGATGAATTCCTGAACCTGTTGTCCATCTGCGGCCTCTCGGGGCCGGTCACTTTGAAGCTGCGTTCCGGCATCTATTCGTGCTCCAACCTGCAGGGGCCTTTCAAAGGGAGCAGCGTCGTCAACACTGTCACCCTGATGCCCGATTCCGCCGCCACGGTCACTTTCCTCGGGAGCGGGCAGACACCGGCTTTATCCCTGCAGGACCTTTCCCATTGGGTTTTCCGGGATCTGACGTTCGGGGATACTGTCAACGGGAAAATCGGGGTTTCCATGAGCGGTGGAGTGGACAGCGTGCTGTTCATCGGCTGCCGGATGTATGCCGAAACAAATGCCAATTCCCGGGCTTTGGTTTACAATAATGCTTCTGCCAAAGGCTACGTCAAGCGCCTGTATTTGGTGGGGAACACCATTGTAGGAGGGTATTACAATCTGTTTTTCTCCTATACGGCCGGCACTTCGGCCGACTGGAACGGCTCCCTCATCTATATCGACAGCAATACGATGCGTGGTGCCTATTACGCGGCTTTGAATGCGGAATATAACTGCCATCTGGTCCGTATCGCCTCCAACACCATCACCAACGGCAGCTTAAGTCAAACTTTCTACGGGATGTGCTTCAAAGAAAACATCCGGCTGGACAACATTATCGGAAACCGCATCCGGCTGAACACCCCGGAGAATGCCTACGGACTGTATTTCAATTACTATGTCAACTATCCCGATTACAAGACGGGGGTGGTGGCGAACAACGAAATCATCCTCAACGGGAGCGGAACACAGTACGGTATCTGTGAGAGCGATTACATGTACATGAGCTACTACCATAACTCCGTCTGCGTCCGTTCCTCCAACGGCACCGCTTACGGCTTCTATAACAGCAATGTGCATGGAAATTTCAAAAACAACCTTTTGTGGACCGATGCCCCAAAAAGTTATCCGGTGTATTACACCGGGGTCAGCTACATTCACAAGGACGGTCCCCGGGATTACAATAATTACTACAGTCCGGACGGTATGGTCGGCTATGCCAACGGAGGCTATCGGAGGTCCGTCTCCGAACTGGCTGCCCAGGATACCCTTCAGGACAAACATTCCGTTTCCCTGGCGGTGAAAACCGTCAATTCCGGTTTAACCGATCTGAAAGTGGAGCCGGACTCCCGTCTGGTCATGCCGCGTTTGCCGCTGGTGACGGACGATATCGATGGAAAAATGCGGTCAGTTTACACCATGGCGGGAGCGTACGAGCGGGATCCCCTGACTTTAGACGCCGGTCTCCAGGATTTCGCGCACACCCGTTTCGAGGCCGGAAGCCAAACCGTCTATGTCCGATTGATTAACATGGGTTTGGACACCCTTACTTCCGTGCGGATCGGCAGTCGGGTGAACGGAGTGCTCAACACTGAGGTTACTTGGACGGGAAGTCTGGCTATGATGGAGGATACAATATTGAAAATCTGTTCAATGAACATCGCTCCACTCTCTTCAGTCCAATTGTCGGTATGGCTTGTTTCCGTGAACGGGAAAAAGGACATGGACGTGCATAACGACACGCTCTCAATTATGGATATACTGTGTTCCGGAGGTATGAAGGGAACCTTCACCCTGGGAGGCGCTTCTCCCGACTTTGCTTCTTTGGAAGTGTTTCAATCCCTGTTGTCCCGCTGCGGACTGTCTGGACCGGTCACATTGAAAATCCGTTCCGGACACTACAGTACAGTTTCTTTCACAGGGCCTTACAAAGGCAGCAGTGCGGTAAATACCGTCACCCTGATGCCCGATTCCGGAGCTGTCGTGACATTTCTCGGAAACGGGAACACTCCGGCACTTTCGGTCAGGAACCTGTCCGATTTTGTTTTCCGCAATCTGACCATAGGGGATACCCTGAGCGGGAAAAAGGGATTGAATCTGGAAGGCAGTATGGAGCGGGTGTACTTCCGCCACTGCCGTTTCTATTCCAGCACCACGGGCAGGGATACATCCTACCGCGCCGTTTCCTACCTGAATACTGCAAATTCAGGTTATCCGGTGGATTTGCATTTGGTTGGCAACACATTTGTTGGCGGCTATTACAATCTCTATTTCTTTGGCATCGCCGTGAATGAGTCCAATCTGCCGTATTCCTCCGTCTACATTGACAGCAATGTGTTGAGCGAAGCCTATGCGACGGCTCTGTATTCTGAAATGTACTGCCATCTGGCCAGCATATCCTGCAACCGGATAACCAACCGCAGCAACTGCTCCAGGTTCTACGGTATGCGTTTTTTTGATTACCAGCGCATTGACCGGATTGTCGGGAACCGCATCCATCTGAACACTTCGGGCGAGGCCTACGGAATCTATATGCGCTACTACGTCAACTATCCCAACTACACCACCGGCGTTACGGTTAATAACGAGATTATTCTTTCGGGGAGCGGAAACAAATATGGCGTATATGAGCAGGATTACATGTATATGAGCTACTACCACAATTCCATCTATGTGCGGATCAATTCCGGAACCGGCTACCCATATTACAATGCGGCCGTCCACGGGAAAGTGGAAAACAACATTTTCGCCGTGGATGCTCCCTCCGGCTATGCGGTCTGCTATACGGGAGTGAGCTACATCCACAAGGATGGCAACCGCGACAACAATTGCTATTACAGCAGCACCGGAAACATCGCCTATGCCAATGGCAGTGCCCGGAAAAACCTTGCCGATCTGATAGCGCAGGACAACCTTCAGGACGATTCCTCCATTGTGGGAACCCCGTTATTCTATGATTATCCCCATAGTCTGAAACTAAAGGACTTCGGTAAATTCACCTGTCCGAGTAAGGTCTCATATCCCACCGATATCCGGGGAACAGTCCGTACCAGTCGGACCACCATGGGTTGTTACGGCGACAGCATCACCGACGGGGTGGATCTGATGCTGGCCTTGCTTTCACCCGTTTCTGCCGATTCCGGATACCGCTGCTACAGCGATTCGGAGACCGTCTGCGTGGCGGTACGGAACATTGGCTTCCGTACTGCGGATTTCGGTATTTCACCCTTGCGGCTGACACTGACCGTCAGCGGTCCCGTCACCTACCGTAAGGATACCGTCATTTCATCCGGAAGTCTGGCTTGCTCGGAGTCGGACACCCTGGTTCTGGGTACAATCCCCACTATTGGGAGCGGCTCCTACCTTCTGCACCTTTCCCTTGCGCATTCCGCCGATGTGTTGCCGGCCAATGACACGTTGACCTGCACGTATAGGGTGGATCGCATCCGGGTGCCTTATGACCAGCAGTTTGTCAGTACGCCAATGGAAATCACAACGTTTGATGTGTCCGGCAGCTGTTCCTGGCAGCTTTCTTCCGGTAGCGGGACATGTCCGTCCCTGTCACCGGTCTTTGGCAGCCGTTGCCTGATGTTCCCCGGTTATAACCATTCGGGCAGTATCTCCAATGCCGTGCTCAACGCCGTCAACATCAGGGACTGCATCCATCCCCAGTTGAAGTTCTGGTATGCCCATTCCCGCTTTACCGGCAGTTACGACATGCTGGTGGTGTCCGTGACCGTGGATCAGGGGGTCACCTTGATGGAATTGGGGCGCATTCTGGCTTCCGATACGGCAGACTATTGGAAAGAGTATGTTTTCGATTTGTCCGCCTTTACCCAATACGAATGTATTTCCATTGTGTTCCAGGCTGTCGGCTTCGGCGGATGCAATCAGAAAATCGATCGGATATGCCTTACCGCCGAACAGAATGCGGGGTTGTATTGGAGGAAACCCCTCCTGGACAGTCTGGATATCTGCTCCCTCTCCGCCCATCCTTTGGAACTGGTGCTGGTAAACGACCATGCGGTGGACATCCGCCTGGAAAACGACACCGTCCGGGCCTTCCTCAGCGGGGCGGTCCAGCGGACTATCGAATACGTCTATACCGGGACACTGCCGGCGAAGGGGGCTGATACCCTGACCCTGGATACCGGGATGGATTTCTCGGCCGGCGGCCGGTATATGCTGGAGGCTTTCCTGCAGTCCCGGGACAACAATCCCTCCGATGACACCCTGAGGGATACCTTGGACATCCGTCCATCTTTGGTTTTGAGTGAGGTTTCGGGTGTGGATACCCTGCATCCCTACCATGAAAACGACACGCTGTGGATGACCGTCGTTTTGCGGAATACCGGCAACATTCCGGTCTCCGACCCCGTTGTCCGGGTGGAAGTCAACGGGACAACGGCTTTTTCCGATACCCTTCTGCATTTTCTCCGGGCGGGGGACAGCCTTCGTCAGACGCTGCGGCTTCCAGTAACGGTTCCCGCAGTGACGGAGGAACAGCCATTTTTCATGGTGGAAGCCGACTTGAGTTACGCCTGCCGTCCCGGTGTTACAGATTCCTGCATCCTCATTGTTCCGGTGGAGATCCCGGATACTGTGGATTTGGCTTTACTTGACCTGCTTTATCCTTCCGCTTCCGATACACTGTCCGGACTTGTCGAGGTGTCGCCCCTGCTGAAGGCCGCCAACCGGGGAAATCTGAAGGTGGAAGAAATCCACTGCCATGTGGAAATTTACGATTCCTCCGATGTTCTGCTGTCTCATAAAATCGGATACATTTCCGGTATGGAGAAGCGGACGGAGCTGGAGATACCGTTGTCCCCCTTGAAATTCCAAATCCCGGATTATACCGGTTCCTACCGCATCCGGATATATCTGCAGGCTCATCCGTCGGATATCGATTACACCAACGATACCCTTTGCCTGATCCGGGCTTGCCGTCAGTCCGTCCAGGACACTGACGGTTTAGCCGAGCCCGTCGGCTGCGCGTGGACTCTCGGGCAGAATCTTCCGAATCCGGCTGCCGGGCAGACGCGGATTCCGTACCGCGTGCCCAAGGAGGGTGGCGCCGTGCTGTTCCTCTACACTGTACACGGTCAGCTGCTGCTACGCGAGGAGGCGTGGATTCCCGCCGGCGACGGATGCTGGGAATTGGATATCACCGCATTGGGTGCAGGCATATACTACTACACCATGAAGTTCGACGGGCAAAAGCAGACCCGTCGGCTGGAAGTCATCCGATAAGGATGAAATTTATTTTGGGAAATCGGAAAAAGCTGTGGCTTTTCTATGTACTTTTGCAGCTTGATTTCCGGACATGAATGTGGCTGTGGTTTTAGCGGGCGGTATAGGAAGCCGCGTGGGCGGCGATGTCCCCAAACAGTTTTTGGAGCTGGAGGGGCGTGCCGTCATTGAATACAGTGTCGATGCTTTCGAACAGTCCGAAGGCATTGATGAAATTGCCTTGGTCATACATCCCGACTGGATGGATCACATGCGGGTAATCCTGCGTCGGAATCCGTGGCGGAAAGTTCGCCGGCTTCTGCCCGGAGGGAAGGAGCGCCACCTCTCCAGCCTGCATGCCATTGAAGCCTATGCCGGCGAATCCGGAGATACAAACCTGCTGCTGCACGATGCGGCGCGTCCGTGGGTAAGCGCGGAAATTGTCGGCCGTGTGGTTACCGCGTTGCAGCATCATGAGGCTGTGGCCGTGGGCATCCCCAGCACCGACACGGTGTGGGAGGTGTCGGACGGCATTGTCCGCTCCATCCCCGAACGGAAACGGATGTGGCTGGCGCAGACACCGCAGGCCTTCCGCCTGCCGCTGATTCGCGAAGCCTACCGTCGTGCGCTGCAGGATCCTGATTTCAGTGCCACGGACGATTGCGGCGTGGTGCTGCGGTACATGTCCGATGTCAGCATCTGCGTGGTGGAGGGGGATGTGGCAAACAAAAAGATAACAACTCCGAAGGATATTTAATATGATTAAAAAAGCATTAGTTGTAGGTGGAAGCAATGGAATCGGATTGGCCATTGCGCTTGAATTGCTAAGACAGGGTGCGGAAGTGACGGTTGCCGACAGGGTGGAGCCTGACGTTTCGGTTAGTGAAATGGCTGCGTCCCTTTCATTCCGTCAGGTGAATCTGCTGAATGACGAATTTGATTTTTTGGATGAATACAGGGATATCGACACGTTGATGATTACAGCTGGATTCGGTCGTGTGGCTAAGTTTGAGACCATCGTGCCTGCCGAAATCGGCAACAGTTTCCAGGTCAATACGGTGCCTGTGTTCAAGATTTTGAGGTTCTACTATGACAAAATGTTGGGCGACAATGAATTCTATTGCGGTGTAATGGGGTCGATCGCAGGGCTTGTCTGTTCCCCGCTTTTTGCACTCTACGGGGCAACCAAGGCTGCGGTTTGCAACGGTGTGGAGAGTTTGAATGTGGAACTGGAAATGGCCGGCAGCAAAAACAGGATTTTGAATGTTTCGCCCGGTTCGATAAAGGGGACACGGTTCAATGGAGGCGAAAACGATTTGAAGGAGACCGAGCTGTTGGCACATGAGATTGTGGACAGGATGATCCGTAGGGACACTCTGTTCATACCGAAATACGAGGAGACATTCAGAGATGTTATCCGTTCATACCGGGAAGATCCGCTCCAATATGGCCGGCATAGTTACGAATACAAGTGCCAAAGCGGCAGGTTCAACAACAAACCCCAGCTGAAGATCGGGTACATGAGCGGCACTTTCGACCTGTTCCATATTGGGCATCTGAATTTGATCCGCAGGGCAAAGCAATACTGTGACTGGCTTGTGGTCGGGGTTCATGAGGATGCCTCCCATAAGGGCAAGGAAACTTTCATCCCGCTTCAGGAGCGTATGGATATTGTGCGCAGCATAAGGTATGTGGACCAGGTGATACTTTCGGAAAGGGAGGATTCGGATGTATATTTCAAGAACAGGGTCAGGTATGATTTCCTTTTCGTCGGGTCGGACTATAAGGGGACGGAGCGTTTCAACCGTTATGAGAGGTTGTTTGAGAATACCGGTGTAAAAATCGTTTATTTTCCATATACAAAAAGTACAAGCAGCTCACAACTCAGGGAAGTGATATTGAAAAAAAATGAATAGCCATGAAGTCCCCGGATTCATCCCTGAAATATAAACTGCGCCTTATCTTGGCGTACAAGGATATGATACGCAACCATTTCCCGCCGGTTACGAGATGGTATTCCAATTGGTTCCGCAAATCGCAGGTATCTGCTGCACGGAGGCTTAGGGGCAAGGGACGTATTGAAGTGGCTTTTTTCCTTACAATTCCCGGCATGTGGAAAAGCGACTATCTTTTCCGTGCCATGCAGGAGAATCCACGTTACCATCCGTATGTGGTGATCTATCCCTATTCGTGCTACAAGGGGTTCAACCGCCAGGAGGTGGATGAGACCTTGCGCCGTACGGAACGTTTTATTGCCGACAAGGGTTTTGAATATCATATCCCATTCGATTCACGGAACGGAAAATGGCAGGACATCAAAAAGACGCTCAATCCTGACATTGTGATTTTTTCCACTCCATACAAGGATTCGCTCCCGCGCTATTTCGTGTACCATTTCCGCGACAGGCTTACATGTTATGTGCCATACGGGTTCATTTCCTTGGAGTTGAGCCATATCAATTATGACCTGATTTTCCATAACCTTGTAGGGCTTCATTTTGTCGAGACCGAGTTTCACAGGCAGATGGCTGTGGAGTTCGGTCGTAACAATGGCGTGAACGCTGTTGTTACAGGGTATCCCGGTACGGAGGTCTTCCTCAGGAGCGATTACCACCCTTCGTATAGCTGGAAGGTGCAGACAGGGGATAGAAAAAAGGTGATATGGGCTCCGCACCATACTGTTGACAATGGCATTGACGGGTCGACATTTTTGCTGAGATGCGATGATATGCTTGAGCTTGCCGACAAATATCGCGACAAGATCCAGTTTGTTTTCAAGCCGCATCCGCTTCTGAAATTCAAGCTGCAGCTGTTGTGGGGCAGTGAGAAGACCGAGGAGTATTACGGCAGATGGGCATCTGGGGAGAATACCCAGCTTGAGGAATCCTCCTATGTGGATTTGTTCCTCACCTCCGATGCCATGATACATGACAGCGGTTCGTTCACAACAGAATATCTTTTCACAAAAAAACCTGTGATGTATCTGACAGATGAAAAAAATGCAGGCAGACGTTTCGGCCCGTTCGGTATAAAATCCTATGAATGCCATTACCACGGCGCTTCGCGCCAATCGGTTGACGACTTCCTCTCAAACATCGTACTTGGCGGCGACGATCCGATGAAAAGCCGCCGTCAGGATTTTTTTGAAAAATACCTTCAGCCGATAGAGGGCATGCTGCCTTCGGAACGGATTATTTGTGAAATAGAAAAACTAATCAACAGCTGATATGATGAAAGTCTCCGTTATACTTCCTGTCTACGGCGTGGCCGAATATATTGAAAAATGTGTGCAGTCGCTGCTTGCGCAGACACTCGATGAGGTGGAGTTCCTTTTTGTCGATGACCACGGTCCTGATGACAGCATCGCAATTCTACAGCGCACCATTGAAGGGCATCCGAGAGCCTCGCAGTTTCGTGTGCTTACACCGGAACACAATCTTGGTGCGGGCATGGCCCGCAATTTCGGCATCCCTGAGGCGCATGGCGAATACATCGCCTTTATCGATCCGGATGACACTGTCGAACCTGACATGCTTGAAGTGCTTTACAACAAAGCCAAGTCCATTGACGCCGACATCTGCTGCTGCTATATGCAGAAGTGCTTCCCTGACGGCTCCACAGGCGACCTGCTCGTCAATCCGCATGTGGTGGAGGGGACTTTGTCGCATGAGAGCCGGGCTTACATCCTCACACATTATGTGTCTCTGTTCGCATCGATGATTTACCGCCGTGAAATGGTGGTGGCTGACGGCATACGTTTTCCGGAGGACCGTGCCGCAGACGACAGCTATTTTGTCTCATGCGTATGGATGAAGGCCCGCAGTGTGGCCTATGTGGACCGCCCGTTGTACCATTATCTGATACGTCCCGGTTCCGTGACCACCACCTTGCAGAGCGACAAATACAAAAAGCGGCTTTCTGTTTTCGGCAAGCTGATGCAATATGGCCGCGAGCATGGCGTCTATGATGAGTTCAAAGACGAGTTGGACTATATGTATCTGAAAAAAGGCTACCTCTCATCAGTGGCCAACTATATTCGCAACAGCAGCAGGCCGGTTGCGGCCACATATCGCGAAATCCACGCCGAGCTGCTGCGCGTCATTCCAGACTATCGGGACAACAGTTATCTGAAGCGGGACATGAAGATGCGTCTGCTGATATGGATGCTGCGGCATTGTCCTGCGGTGGCGACAGTTGCCATGCGTTGGTATATTAGGAAAAACAATATTATTAGTTAGAACATGGATTTGATTGTTGGTGCCGGCATATCCGGTTTGAGTTACGCTGCTGCGGCAGGTGGTGATTATCAGATAATTGAGGCTGAAGAACAGATAGGCGGCTATTGCAGGACTATCCGAAAGGAGGGGTTTGTGTGGGACTATTCCGGACACTTCTTCCACTTCCAGCATCCTGAGTTGCGGGACTATGTCATGCAGCGCATCGCTCCGGATGAAATGCTGACGGTGAACAAACATACACAGATACTCTATAAGGACCGTCATGTGGATTTTCCGTTTCAGATGAACATACACCAGCTGGAACAGCAGGAATTCATCGATTGCCTATATGATTTGTTTTCAATACCTGAAAATGCCACGTCCGACACCTTCAAGCAGATGCTTTATGCAAAGTTCGGACGCTCTATCGCTGACAAGTTCCTGATTCCATACAATTCCAAGCTCTATGCCACCGATCTTGACAATCTTGACGTGGATGCCATGGGGCGTTTCTTTCCTTATGCTGACAAGGAGCAGATAGTCCGTAATTTCCGCAATCCGGAGGGGAAGAGTTACAATGCCACTTTCCTCTATCCGAAGGAGGGCTGCATCCGTATTGTCAATTCTGTCGCATCGCATGTCGATTCTTCGCGCATTTCCCTTGGTGAGAGACTCCTTTCTGTTGACATGAAGACACACACCGCTGTCACAAACAGGCGCACCTTGCATTTTGACCGGCTTATTTCAACGATGCCGCTTCCACGGCTGCTTGACATCTGCTCAGTTCCGTACGATAGCGGTATATATTCCTGGAACAAGGTTCTGGTCTTTAATCTCGGCTTTGATGCAAAGGGTCCCGAGCGCACCAATTGTTGGATGTATATTCCTGAAAGCAGGTATGTTTTCTATCGTGTCGGTTTCTATGACAATATAATCGGACAGGACCGCATGTCGCTTTATGTCGAGATAGGCTTTGGGAAGGAGCAGCCGGTAGGGGAGATTGGCAGTCTTTTGCAGCGCACGCTTGACGACCTGCATGATGCCGGAATAGTCACAAGCCAGAGGCTGGTCGCCGAGCATCATGTCCTGATGGATCCCGCCTATGTCCACATCACCCGCCATTCCGAAATGGACAAGATGGAAAAGATGGCGTTGTTGGAGCATAATGACATCCATTCCATAGGCCGCTATGGCGCCTGGAAATACTGTTCACTGGAGGACAATATGTTTGATGCCTTCTCTCTTGCCGAAAGGCTCAAGTGAAGGCATCAAAATAGTTTAACGTTTGAATTAGCGTTTGTCGCCTTTTTTCCTGCGGTAATTTACAAAGAGTCCGCTACCCATACAGATCAGCATCAGTATTGAGCTCCCCAAGCTCACCTTGTTCCAGCGGTGCAGCGATGGTGCCTCGTTGCGGAATTCGATTGTGTGTTCTCCGGCCGGCACCATAATGCCGCGCAGGATGTAATTGACGCGCAGGTAATCCGCTGGTTTGCCGTCAATGTAGGCGAACCAGTCGGGGGCGTAGTATATTTCCGAGAAAACTGCAAGCTGTTCCTTGGCGGTTTTGCTGTGGTACACCACCTTGTCGGGGTTGTAGGGGGTAAGGTGCTCCATCGTGATGGTGGAGAGGCTGTCGCGGCGAATCTGCTCTGGGTTGAATTTCAGCTGGTCGCCGAATTCCTTGCCGTTGATCACCGCCTTGTCCGCCGGATTAAGTGTGTTCAGGGCCAGGATCTCCTCGTTTGCGTTCTCCACCAACTGTATTGAATCGACAAACCATGCGTTGCCTAAGGCCGCTTCATTCCGCTGCACCATGTAGCCGCGCTCGCGGTCGGGAGCTACAAGGTAGCGTGCATTCAGCATGTTCAGTATGTTTATGTTCAGGTTTTCTGAAATATAGAAGTCTATGATGTCCTGATAGCGGCGCAGTTTGGCGGCATGGTAGCCTCCAATCTGGTGGTGGAATGCGGAGGGGTAGGAGTCGTTGAATGTGTTTACTGCGTAGTTGAACACGCGGTAGTCCTTGTCGCCGAAATGGTTGGCCAGCTGGTCGATCTCGCGGTCGTAGGCGGCCGGCTGCAATTCGTTGACGTTACGGGCGTTCACATAGTTGTCCTCATTCAGATAGCGGCGGTCCACACTCCAGAGGTCAAAGGTGATAAGGAGTGCCAGCACTGCAGTCAGTATACCGGCCTTCTTCAGTTTTTTTGTTACGAAGAGCCAGAGAGTGACGGCGGCTGCTAAAATCAGACCGATCGAACGCCAGCAGTCCCCGACCAGCAGCGATTTGCGGTCTGCCTGCAGGACGCTGAAGATGGAGGGCCAGTGCTGTCCGTACTGCTGTTCCATGGAGATGTCGGATGCTCCTGTGTAGGAGAATGAGCCTGCAAATATGACAAAAATTAGGCAAAGGCCTGCTGTGATGCCTGTTGACCAGTACAGTGCCTTCTTAAGTCCGGTCGTGTCCCCTTCGTGCTCAAGCAGCGCCTTGACAGCCAGTATGGCCATCAGAACCATGCAGACATTTGCCAGCACAAGGCTCATCGACGGGGTGCGGAACATGTTGTAGAGCGGCAGGTGGTGGAAAAGGAATCCGTTGAAACCGATAAGGTTCTTCCCCCACGACATCAGGATTGCCAGCAGTGTGGCGATGCCTATCCACCAGCGTTCAGGCCCTTTTACGATGAAGAGTCCCAACACGAACAGGAACACGATTATGGCACCGAAATAGACCGGTCCGGAGGTGAAGGGCTGGTCACCCCAGTATAGCGGGGCCATCTTGCTGCGGAAATTCTGGTAGAATTGGGAGTTCTCGCCGACCCGTTCCCCGGAGCCGCCGCCGTACATGCCCGGCACCAGTATTGTGAATGTCTCGCCTTTGCCGTAGCTCCAGTTGAAGGCGTAGTCCAGGTTCAGCCCCGAAGAGACTTTCTCCTCCTTTGCGGCAGGGGCTGCGGTCGGATGCAGGTCGGATGGCTTGACACTGATTTCGGTGCCGCCACGCATGGTATATTTGGCGTATTCTTTATTGACAAACAATTGTCTGG
>JAEEGG010016368.1_pt1 | contig 15404 bp, 13 predicted proteins | sample 9134161 | NCBI WGS metagenome assembly JAEEGG01 (sample SAMN16246543, study PRJNA631951) | gut metagenome | biome: gut microbiome; feature: rumen; material: CR-attached | host: Bos | place: Iran: Karaj | collected 2018-10
TGGGCGTGTCCTCCTGAAAGAAGTCATCCTTCGTCCTCCGTATGACGGCGCCAAGGACTATTTCTACATCAGCGATGTGGATGACCGTGATTACCTGACTGCGCTCATCAAAGCCACGATTCCCGCGCTACCGAAGCCCAAGGCGAAGAAGAATCCGCTTAAGTAATTTTTTCACTTTTTTCAAAATATCGCTTGCGATATAAAAATAAAGTTGTATATTTGCATCGTGAACGACATAAACTAACAATAAAATACAAAACATCATGGACTTTAAAAACACTATCCAGATCTCTCAGATGATCATCAACGAGCTTGCCGGCAGCGCTTTCGTACACAAGATGCAGGGACAACTTTTCAAGAGCCAGGGCTTCACCAAGCTGGGCGAAAAATACATCGGCCACTATACCGAAGAAATGGCCTGGGTGGAAAAATACACCGACCGTCTTCTGGACCTTGGCGTAATTCCCGAAGTGAAGGTATGCAGCGAGGCCAAGCTTATCGAAGACCCCAAAGCTTATATTCAGGCCGATTATAAACTGCAGAAGGAAGGCGTAGAAACTCTCTACAAGGCTATGCCCGCTCTTGCCGCCGACCCTACTACTTACGACCTCACCAAGGCCTACCTTCTTGACGAGGAAGAGGACCAGTACTGGGACGAGGAACAGCTTGATCTCATCGAAAAGATCGGTTATCAGAACTGGCTCGTAAAACAGCTGTAAGATGGCAAAGATCTATGACTTCAAGGCTCTTAACAACAAGGGCCTTGAATTTGACTTTGCACAGTTCGAAGGCAAGGTTCTCCTCATTGTGAACACCGCGTCCAAGTGCGGCTTTACCCCTCAGTACGACGGCCTTGAGGCCCTGTACCAGAAGTATAAGGACAGAGGACTGGCCATTGTGGGTTTCCCTTGCGACCAGTTTGCCCACCAGGAACCCGGTTCCGACGAGGAAATTGCCGAGTTCTGCCGCATCAACCACGGCGTCACTTTCCCGCTGATGGCCAAAATCGAAGTCAACGGCGAGAACGAGCATCCGGTTTTTGGCTACCTCAAGTCTGTCGCTCCCACGGAAGAGTATAAAGGTCTAAAAGGGAAAGCAACCCGCACGATGCTCAAAGGACTCAGCAAGACTGCAAAGAAGGACAGCGACATTCTCTGGAATTTTACCAAGTTCCTGATCAACCGCGACGGCACCATCGTCAAACGTTTTGCTCCCGTCGCAGAGCCCGTATCTTTTGAGAAGGACATTGAAGAAATGTTATAATGGAAGATAAGTTCAAACTGGAGAACCAGCTCTGTTTCAGGCTGTACACGGCTTCCCGGCTCCTCACTCAGGCGTATCATCCGCTACTGAGTGAGCATGGCCTCACATATCCGCAGTACCTGGTTCTGCTGGTGCTCTGGGAGAAGGACGCGCAGCCGGTAAACGACATCGCCAAACGTCTGCTGCTGGAGACCAATACCGTCACGCCCCTCCTGAAAAGGATGGAGGCCGAAGGCATCGTGACCCGCAGCAAAGGCAAAGAGGATGCCCGCCAGATGATTGTGAAACTTACCAATAAGGGACGTGACCTTCAGAAGAAGCTTACCCATGTCTCCGAGACCGTGGGCAACGCCGTCATCTGCGAGAGCGTCACCCCGGAAACCGTCCCGGGCCTCTTCACAATGCTGGACGATATCATCAAACTACTCCGGAATTAACTCTTCCCGCAATAATAAAGCCCCGACATCCTGGTGGAATGCCGGGGTTTTTTGTGTGGGAGCGCAGTGAAGAAGAGGAAATCCCCTGATATTTTTTCCGATATCGGCAAAAAATGCTATATTTGTATTCGGTTTACACAAGATAATTGCCGATAAGGATGGAATTCATATCTGTTAGCCAATTTGCTCAGCAACACGATCTCTCTGAGCGCACTGTCAGGAACTGGTGTGCTTCCGGAAAGATAGAGGGGGCTGTCCTTGTTGGAAAGACTTGGAGTATTCCGGCCGATGCCCCGTTGCCGCGGAAAGGAAAGCTTAAAGCAAGTCCTTTGCTGAAACGTCTCCGTGAAGAGAAAGAAGGTAAGGTCAGCGGCGGAATCTATCATCGCACTCAGATTGACCTCACGTATAACTCCAACCATATAGAGGGGAGTCGCCTGACACATGAACAGACCCGGTTTATCTTCGAGACAAACACAATCGGCATTACAGATGAAAGTATCAATGTCGATGATATCGTCGAGACCACCAACCACTTCCGTTGCATCGACCTTATCATAGATCGTGCAGAAGAGAAGCTCTCGGAGCCTTTTATTAAGGAGATTCACAGAATACTTAAGACCGGAACTACTGATAGCTTTAAGTCCTGGTTCAATGTCGGCGATTATAAGAAGTTGCCTAATGAGGTCGGCGGGAACGCCACCTGCCCTCCTGAAGAAGTTCATTCAAGGATGAAAGCCCTTCTTTCTGCATACAACGCAAAAACTTCCAAATCGTTGGAGGATATTATTGATCTCCATCAGAAGTTTGAGACTATCCATCCATTCCAGGATGGAAACGGCAGGGTGGGAAGGCTAATAATGTTCAAAGAGTGCCTGGCAAACGGAATCGTACCGTTCATTATAACCGAAGAACTCAAATTCTTCTATTACAGAGGTCTTAGAGAGTGGGGACACATTAACGGCTATCTCACGGATACTTGCCTTTCGGCGCAGGACAACTATAAAATTTTGCTTGATTACTTCAAGATTAAGTATTGAAAAGATATGGAAATGACATTTTGCCAGAGCTGCGGAATGCCGCTCACAGAAGAAGTCCTCGGCACAAATGCCGATGGAAGCAAGAATGAAGATTACTGCATGTACTGCTACAAGGACGGCAAGTTCCTGCAAGAGTGCACAATGGAGGAGATGATCGAACACTGCGCCCAGTTTGTGGACGAGGTCAACAAAGGCCTGCCGCAGCCCATCACGAAGGAGGAATACATCGGCCAGATGAAGATGTATTTCCCGCATCTGAAGCGTTGGCGCAAAGGCGACGATCAGTAATCCCGCTTTTATAGAGACTTCTATCCCCGCAGCTTTGTGATTGAGTAACTTTCAAAGCCAAAGTGCGGGTTTATTAACTTATATCGAAACTGTTTTGAGCGACATAGACAGGATTATTGATGTCGCTCAAAATGTCGCCCAAAATTTGTAAGTATCGTAAGAATCTGTATATTTGTATGAATATTTTTGAGCGACATTATGGATTATCATCAGTATAGACAGTCACCTGATCCAGATAAAAGAACCAAGTATGCTACTTGGCAAGCAGCCAAAGGCCTGCAGGCAGTAGACGGCCTAGAAACGTCTCCCTATCTGGACCAAGTTGCAGGAAAGAACATTGATGGGGACATCTCAGCGTATCAGGCCAGGGAACTCATTGACTCATATTATGAGGTAAAGGATGATAGAGACGCAGAAAGGCAATATGAAGAGGCCGATAAAGTATCGGCCAGAATCAATATGCTCATCTCCGAAACGGGCTTTTCTCTGTCTTCAGACGAGCTGAAAACCATTCATCAGCGCTTATTTGAGGGTCTTTTTGACCATGCCGGTCAATACCGGAAGAACAATATCATTAAATACGAATGGGTACTGGACGGTGATACGGTTACATACGGGAATGCTTATAATCTGGAGACGGCCATTAATAACTTGCTCAGGCAAGAAAGCCTTACCTTGTATAGGCAAATGGATGAGGAGGAAACCGTTTGGCATGTGGCCCGGTTCATATCTTCCCTATGGGTGTTGCATCCATTCTCAGAAGGAAACACTAGAACTACAGCTGTATTTCTCATAAAGTACCTGCGCAAGATTGGTTTTGACATCAATAATTCTGTTTTTGAGAAGAACTCAAGATTCTTCCGGGATGCGCTGGTCAGGGCCAACTACACCAATATAAAAAAGAAGGTGTATGCCGATAATGACCCATTGGACCGATTCTTCTCTAACCTGCTTCTGGGCACAGATTATGAGCTGAAGAGCCGGTATCTCCATATTAAGGCCGAAGCCCCTGCAGTAAAAGCCAAAATGGACACATCTTCAATCGACAGCACCATTGAACGCTTGATCTTGGATAATCCCCAAGTATCCCGAAAGGTGATGGCCGATGTTTGTGGGGTTCATGTCAAAACTATCGAACGCCACCTTGCCGCTATGCCCCATATCCGCTATGTAGGCCCAGCCAAGACAGGCCATTGGGAGATACAAAAAGAAGTCCAGCCAAATGGCTGAACTTCCTGTGCGGACAACGGGACAAATATCTAACCAGTTTTGACGACTTCTTGGCTGTGTATTTGTTTGGGTTACAGATAGATATAGAGTAATAATGATAAATTGGTCTTCAGAGTATTTTGAATACATAAATAGCTCCTGGTTTGATTATGTGTCGTAAAATGAGTAAGTTTGCAAAGTCCTCGGAAGGAGACGCCGGGTATTGCTGCAGCCCTCGGTAAGGACGACCTCGCAAGTTATGAATTGGATTGTACTTGTTCTGGCCGGGCTGTGCGAATGTGGCTTTGCGTTCTGCCTGGGAAAAGCAAACATGGCCACCGGCGGCCGCCAGATGCTCTGGTATGCCGTTTTTGTCATCCTATATGCATTAAGCATGGTGCTATTGGCTAAAGCCGTGAAGACCATTCCTATCGGCACGGCTTATCCTGTTTGGACGGGCATCGGAGCTGTGGGGACTGTGCTGCTAGGTATCTTTGTATTCAAGGAGCCCGCCACCTTCTGGAGACTGCTGTTTACCTTTACGCTCATTACCTCAATTATCGGCCTTAAAGTGGTTCAGTGATATGGAATTCAGAGAATTACGACGTTTCAAACAAGCCGCTACGCTTCGGGAATGTGAGGCGGTGCTGTCATCAGCCCAGCGCGGCATCCTGGCCGTCCATGGAGAGAACGGTTATCCTTACGGGCTGCCTGTCAATTATCTGTATCTGGACGGCAAGATCTACTTCCACTGCGCCAAGGCCGGGCATAAATTGGATGCTGTGCGCGCCAATGATAAAGTATGTTTCACGGTATTATCTGAACCAGTCAAGAATCCCGGGGAGTGGTGGAACTGCTTTACAAGCGTTATATGCTTCGGGCGCATTTCAGAGGTAACTGATGAACCGGAAAAAGACCGTCTCCTACGGCAGATTGGGGCCAAGTACTTCCCGGAAGGATATGACCTTGAAGGAGATATGGCAAAGAATGCCAGAAACGCACTCATTCTGGAGATTTCCATTGACCACATATCCGGGAAACACGTAAGAGAGAAATAACTATAAGCCCCGACATCCTCGTGGAATGCCGGGGTTTTTAGTGTGGGCACGCTGAGATACAAAAACTTTGTAAAGTGCTGGTACCGGTCCAAAAACTTGCAGGGTACCCGCAGTGGAGATGAGAAACATGCTTAAGTGCGGTTGATGTCCCCAAAATTGGCCCTTCGCCCGCAAACGAAAAGCGCCTGGCGAGAAGCCAGGCAGCTTGTGTGCGGGTGAAGGGACTCGAACCCATACGCCTTGCGGCACCAGATCCTAAGTCTGGGTTGTCTACCAATTCCAACACACCCGCAGGAATGGGAATGCAAAGGTACGAAAAAAAAGATTCCGGGTCAAGCCCGGAATGACGAAAGGGGAGAGCGGAATGGGAATGAATTACTTAGCGAACTCTAAGCAGTTCCACTCCTCGCGGGAGGAGGAGCCGGAGAGGGAGAGGCCAACAGACTTTGCGGCATCAATGATGGCGGGGGAGTCGGCATCGTAGAAGCCGCTGACCAGGAGGGTGCCGCCGCGCCGTAAAGATCTGGCATAGGTGGGCAAATCCTCAAGGATGATATTCCTGTGAATATTGGCCAGAATAATATCATAGGTGTTCATCTGCATAAGGGAGGCGTCGCCGCAGGCGGTTTCCACGCGGGTGCCAACTTTGTTCCAGCGGCAGTTGCCCCAGGCGGAGCGGGCGGCGACGGCGTCGATGTCCACGGCGAACACCTTGCGTGCGCCCATCTTGGCGGCGAGGATGCCAAGGATGGCCGTGCCACAGCCCATGTCGCAGACATAGGTGCCGCGCACGGGCAGGGCCAGCAGCCGCTGCATCATCATATATGTAGTATGGTGATAACCTGTGCCAAATGCCATCTGAGGGTCTATCCATATATTATAGCGCGTACGCGGGACGTCCGTGTTGAAAGGTGCCTTTACCGTTACGATGCCGTCCACCACTATGGGCTGGAAGGACAGCTCCCAGTTGCGGTTCCAGTTGCGGCCTTCCACCATCACGGCATTGAAGCCGGCCACGCAGTCATAGCCGCTAAGGACCACCTTTAGGTCCGATGGCCTGTACTGCTCCCGCTGGATATAACACTTGAGGAATGGCTCCTCCGTGACGAAGGAATCGTAGGGGAGTTCCCCGAGTTCCGCCATAAGGATTTCCGCCATCTCTTCGGAGAAGGGGGCAAGCTTAATTGATACTTCTAAATACTGTTCGGTGTCTAACATGCTGTTAAAGATTCCGGATCAAGTCCGGAATGACTGTAAAATCAAGTCCGGAATGACGTTAGTCCTCCTCCTTCTTTTCTGCCTCTGCAGGAGCGGGGGCGGCGTACTTTTCTTCCAGGGCGAGGACTTCCTGGCGGAGGGCTTCGCGGCGGGCGGCAACGCGTTCAACTACGTCGCCGGTCATGCCTTCCATGTTCTGGACCTGGGCCATGATTATGTCGTCCATGGCCACGGTGTCTATCTGGACGTCGAAGCCGGCGCGGGCCTTGCCTTCCTGGATGAAGTTCTGGCTGGTGTTCTCCGCGATGGCCTTCTCAACGCCAAGCTCGAACACGTTGTGGATTGCGGCCACAAGGTTGTACTGCACGGTGTCCAGCTGCTTGGTGAACACGGGCACGTTGGGCGTGGTGTACAGCGGTTTGCCAAGGCCGTACTTAATGTGGTTGAAATCGTCACCCCATGCGTTGAGGCCGAACTTCACCACCAGAGGCGAACGTATCACGGAGATGTGGTACTTGAACTTCTCGTCAAGGCTCTGGACGCCGCTTGCGGCAAGCACATAGCGGTCTACTGCCAGCACGAACGGGAATACCTCCACGGTATTGTTACGGATCATTCCCGCCACGGACATGTTGTCTATCACGGCCTTTGTGTTGTCCTTGAACAGCAGGAGCTTCGCAATCTTGGTGAACTCCTTGCTGTCCTTGAGGGCCAGCTGGCTGCCGGTGAACCGCATGATACCGTCAATTGTGGGAAGTATCAGGTTCATGGTGGTGTCTATCTCCGTGGTGGCGGCTATCTCCATGTCCAGGTCTCCGGAGAAGGAGTTCATGATGGGCATTTCCTTCTTCACGTCCGGGAACAGCGTGAGCACCTTTTCTGCCGATATGTCAACGATGTTGAGGTCGAATCCGGCCTTGATATCGTCCTTGGCGCGGGTGGCGTAGAAGCCTTCTACGTACAGGTCTCCCATGTTGGAGGCGGCCAGGGCGTTTGTTATCTGGAGGGTGCGGTCACGCATGGCAATGTCCGCGGCTACCCAGTCCACCATGAGGCTGTCGTACTTGATTCCGTGGCCTTCCAGCATCACGTTGGCCTCCAGGTTGGAAGGAAGGACGATGAGGTTGGTCCCGGCGATGCTCTCCGACGTGGAGTCCACCGGCTGGGCCTCTGTTGAATCCTTCACCTGGCTCTGCGCGAACTGGGCATATGCCCGCATGAGCTCGTTGGCGTCGATGTAGTCGCTGGTGATATTGGCATCGGCCTTAATGTAGGGCTTTCCACGGCCGGTGAGGAGCCTCCGGATGCCGCTTACATTGGCGCTGGCGGAAAGATCCGACTGCCCGGCGGTGACGGTTAGGTTCTCGATATCCACCTTGTCGTTGGAGAAGTCACCCTTGATGTCCGTAACCTCCGGCGTGATGGGGAAGTCCTTTATGTAGGCGCGTACCAGGTCCAGCCCCAGGCTTCCGTTGAAGTCCCACTGCCTGGCCATCTGCTGGGACGATTTGGACATGGACAGCATTACGTCCGCGCTGGCGAAATCGTCCTTGAGTTCGCGGGCCATCCTCTCCATGCGGGCCTTGCGGAAGAGGGAGTCACGCGGGGTGCCCGGATACACCCTCTGGAGGGAATCCAGCAGGTGGTTCCTGCGCTCCTTCTTGGTCTTTTCGTTGGTGATATGCTGGCGGGCCGATATGTTTGCCGACAGGTTCTTCATGGCAAAGGCGTTGCCTTCCATGATGGCGGCTATGGCCTCGTTGTCCGTAGTGAGCTTGATGGTGGGACTCTTCTCTCCTTTGGCCGGCGGCATGATGCGGAAGTGATCCGTATTGCCCTTGAGGGCCATTTCAACGCCGTCCAGGTCCTTGAGGGACAGGCGGTCTACCTTGAGCACGCCCATGAGGGGAGTGAGCTCCTTGCCGCCCTTGAGGATATCCGCCGAGTTCTGGGCCATTATCCGGAGGTTGCTGCCGCGGGCGAAGACATCGGCCCCGTAAGTGACGTTGAGTGTGTCGATATCCCCCTTGAGGGAAAGGATGCGGGCGCCCTGGCGGATGCTCTTGTCAATCTTGTTGCCGGCGGTGGCCACGTTGAGCTGGATGCTGTTCACAAAGGCGTGGACGGAGTCCTTGGGCATGTCTACGCGGAGGTCGTTGCCGGAGAGGTCGCAGTCTATGTTGGCATAGCCAATATTCTGGAGGTTCAGTTGTGAGAACTTGGCCTTTCCGTGGATGTCTCCCTTGATGATTCCCTGGCCGTTAATGTCTTTCAGGAATGCCCTGGTAATGGAGTCCACCCTTGCGCGGATGGTGCCGTCAACAGCCATCTCCGGGTCTTCTCCCAGGAGGTCCCAGCCGTTGCCGCTAATGTTGAGCTTGGCTCCGGCAATATCGGCCTGAAGCTTATGCACGGCGGCGTCCAGGCGGGAGCTGTTGTCCGTAACCACGTCGGCGTCAAGGGCCAGCATGCCCTTGCGGCCCACGCCCTCTATGTCCACCATGGACTGAGGGATGAGCAGCTTGGCGTTGATGGCCGGAATCTCGTCCTTGGAATAAGTGCCCTCCGCATGGGCGTCCAGGCTTATTCTGGCGTCCGTGTCACGGATTTTCTTGAGCGCAGGGAGGTTTTCCTTGTACTCCTTGATGATGTCGCCTATGGGGCAGTCCTCTATGGCGGCGTCAACGTCCATGTCTATGCCATTCTTATGGCTCAGGATGTCTCCTTTGGCCTTTAACTCCAGGGCCGATAAGCCTACGGTGAGGCTGTGCACGTTGGCGGCGAACTCGCCTTCAGGGGCCTTGGGGATGGTGGCGTCGCCGTCCAGGTGGATGGGTACGCGGAGGCGTCCGTAACTGTTGGTGCGGAGCATTGCCCTGGCGTTGGCGTCAAGCTTTATCCTGCGCTTGGCCATGTCCAGGTTGAGGTTGGTGAGGCCAAGTGCAAGGGTGTCTGCCGGAAGACGGCCGGAGACGAAAAGTGAGTCTACGGCAAGGGTAGCGTTGGTTTTCCAGATATCGGCAAAGGGCAGTTTGCCGTCCAGGTCAAGCTCCTTGGCGCGGATCATCAGATGTACGGTGTCCTGCGGGTTGGTGAACACTATGAACGGCTTTCCGCTCAGGTTTACCTTGTGGAGTTTGATGTCCGCGGTTCCGGACGATGTGGTATCTTCGCTGGCGCTGGTAGGGAAAATGTCCCAGTTGGCGGCCGTGGAATCGAAGTAATGGGCAAAGATGCGTGGCCTTTCCAGCTCCACGCTGCGTATGTCTATCTGGCCTTTCACCAGGTTCACGTAGTTGACGGCCACATAGGCCCTTCTGATGGATGCCAGGGTGTCGATGCCGCTTTCCACGCCCCTCTGGTTACCGGCCTTCATTAGGCTGAAACGGCTGCCGGAGGGCGGATAGATGGAGTCAAAGCGGGCGTACCTTTCGTGAGGGTAGGTTATGTTCAGGTTCTCCGCCTCCACGCTGGCGTACGGGAAGCTCTTGATGAGCCTTGTGCGAATGCTGCTGAACTCTATGTTGCCTTCCACGAACTGCGGCGCGTACTTGTTCACCAGGCCCGTGAGGACCGACGGCCTCAGAAGGATTTGCAGAGCTACAAGAAGCACCAGGATAAACGCCAGTATCCCGATGACTACGTTCCTGAGTATTTTCCAGCCTTTCTTTGCCATTGCTTAGATTACATAGTCTTTCACATCCTGTGCACTCACCGGATTCCCGCCCAGGATGAGCAGGCGCTCAACCACGTTGCGGAGCTCACGGATGTTGCCGGTCCAGGACTTCTGGACCAGAAGGTCGATGGCTTCCTTGGAGAACTCCTTCCTGGGCATTGCGCTTTCCGAGCATATCTGGTCCAGGAAATGGGCCACCAGGAGGGGAATATCGTCCTTCCTTTCGTCCAGGGTGGGGACTTTTATGACGATGACGCTGAGCCTGTGGTACAGGTCCTCGCGGAAATTGCCTTTGGCTATTTCGTCCTGCAGGTTCTTGTTTGTTGCGGCTATGACGCGGACGTTTACAACGATGTCCTTGTCCGACCCCACGCGGGAGATGCGCCTTTCCTGCAGCACGCGCAGCACCTTTGCCTGTGCGGCAAGCGACATATCACCGATTTCGTCCAGGAAGAGAGTGCCGCCGTCGGCTTGCTCGAACTTACCCTTATGCTGCTTGATTGCCGATGTGAACGATCCCTTCTCGTGGCCGAAAAGCTCGCTCTCTATGAGCTCAGAGGGGATTGCGGCGCAGTTCACTTCCACGTACGGCATCATGGAGCGCTGGCTCTGCTGGTGCAGTGCGCGGGCCACCAGCTCCTTGCCGGAGCCGTTGGGGCCGGTGATGAGCACGCCGGCATCCGTGGGGGCCACCTTCTCTATGATTTCCCTCACGTGATTGATGCCTGCCGATTCGCCAATCATCTGCTGGCCGTAAACTTTCTTCTTGAGGATCTTGGTCTGTGAGACAAGGTTTGCCTTGTCCGTTGCGTTCTTGAGGGTGATGAGTATGCGGTTGAGGTCAAGGGGCTTCTCTATGAAGTCGAAGGCGCCCTTCTTGATGCAGTCCACGGCGGTCTGGATGTCCGCATGGCCGGAGACCATGATCACCGGAGACTCAATGCCCGCCTCTATTGCCTTTACCAGGACTTCCGTGCCGTCCATGACCGGCATCTTGATGTCGCAGAAAATGGCGTCGTACTTTTCCTTTTCTGCCTTGGAGAGTCCTTCCTCGCCGTTTTCTGCCGTTTCCACCTCGTAGCCTTCCATCTCCAGAATCTCTTTCATGGAGTAGCGGATGGCGCGCTCATCGTCAATTACAAGAACTTTCATGGGAATACTGTTATTTATGCAAATATCGTAAAAAATATTTATTTTTGTATCATGAACATTCCTGATATTATTATTGCGGTGGACGGCTGCTCGTCCACGGGAAAAAGTACCTTCGCAAAGATGGTCGCAGGAGCCTTCGGCTTCCTGTATCTGGACAGTGGTGCAATGTACAGGGGCGTAACCCTGTACGCCATGGAAAACGGTCTCATAGCCGCAGACGGCTCAATAGATGAGCCCGGCCTCAAGGCGGTCATAGACACCCTGGACCTCCATTTCCGCAGCATAGACGGCGCCACCAAGCTCTTCCTTGGTGAGCGCTGCATAGAGGCGGAAATCCGCACGCTGGAAGTATCGTCCCACGTGAGTCCGGTAAGCGCTATTCCGTGGGTACGCAACTTCGTGGACGACAAGCTGCATGGCTTCTCCGCCGGCGGCCGCGTAATAATGGACGGCAGGGACATAGGCACCACCGTGTTCCCCAACGCGGAACTCAAGATCTTCATGACGGCCGATGAAAAGGTCCGCGCCCAGCGCCGCCTGGACGAGATGCTTGCAAAAGGCCAGAACCCTACATTCGAAGAGGTCCTCGCCAACCTTCGCGAAAGGGATTATATCGACTCCCACCGCGAGGCATCGCCCCTTACCCAGGCCCCTGACGCCTTTGTCCTGGACAACACTGACATGAACCTTCACGAGGAACTCGTCTGGGTCCAGGGCCTCATCCAGGGCCGCTTCGGCATCCTATGCTAAAAGTTGAAACGGATCCCGGCTCCGGCTTCTGTGGAGGGGTTATCCGGGCCATTTCCCGTGCAGAGCAGTATCTGGACGGGGGAGGAAAGCTGTATTCCCTTGGCGCCATAGTACACAACGAGGCGGAACTCACCCGCCTGGGAGACCGCGGCCTTGAAGCGGTGGCGTCCGTGGACGACGTCCCGGAAGGGTCCTCGGTCCTTGTACGGGCCCACGGTGAGCCCCCGGGAACATACACTGCCGCCCGTTCCCGCAATCTGGCTGTGATAGACTGCACATGTCCCGTGGTGCTTAAGCTTCAGGCACGCATCAGGGATGCGTATGCCCGCCTGCACACAGACGGCCTTCACGGCACCGTGATTATCTTTGGCCGGGTTGGTCACGCGGAAGTCCTTGGCCTCCTTGGCCAGGTTGGTGGAGACGCCGTGGTGGTGGAAGACGCCGCCATGCTCACGGAAGCCCTGGAAAGCGGAAAGATAGACATCTCCCAGCCCGTTGAGATCTTCTCCCAGACCACCAAAAGCCCGCTGGAGTATCAGGAAATCTGCACCATGCTCCGCCAAAGCGGCGCCCAGGTCAAGGTTAACGACACCATCTGCGCCCAGGTGGCATCCCGCCACGCCCAGCTGGAGTCCTTCGCCTCCTCCCACGACGCCATAGTGTTCGTGGCCGGCAAAGCCTCCTCCAACGGCAAGGTCCTTAGTGACCTCTGCCGCAGCTTCAACCCCAGAACCTACCTGGTAGGCGGCCCTTCCGAGATCCTCCCGGAATGGTTCGCCGGCCTCTCCACCGTAGGCGTCTGCGGCGCCACCTCCACCCCCAAGTGGCTCCTGGAGCAAGTCGCCCGGGCAATAGCCCGGCTGTAGCTTCCGAGCCACGGAACAGTCAAAGCCACGTTATTGGCGTTTTAATGTGTTATTTGTGGCCTTGCCGCTATTCCCATGCTGGCAAAGCCACGTTTTGTGACGTATAACAGGTAATTTGTGGCAGTTCGTGTTCCCCAAAGCTACGGCTTGGGGTACTTTACCGTGAAGCAGGCACCGCCAAGGGTGAAGGAGCGGTTGTAGGAGATGGTGCCGCCGCAGTGCTCTACTATTCGGCTGCAAATGGCAAGGCCAAGGCCGGAGCCGCTGGTCTTGGTGGTGAAGTCAGGGGTAAAGATCTTGTCCTGGTTCTGCTCCGCCACGCCGGGGCCGTTGTCTTCCACCACGATGTCGTAGAAACCATCGTCAGAGGAGTTCCTGACGGCCACCACGATGTGCTTGTCGCCGCTGTTCTCCTCAACGGCCTGGATGGCGTTGGTGAGAAGGTTCACCACCACGCGGGTGAGCTGCGGGCGCGGTGCCTTCACTATGGCACCGGCAAGGCCGAAGTAGTCTACTTTGACATCGTCCCTGGAGTCGAACAGTTCCACTTCCTGGCGGACCAGGGCGTCAAGGTTTATGGTCTCCGGCTTCTGGTCGTACATCTTGGCGAAGGTGGAGAACTGGTCGGCGGAATCGGCCAGGAGGTCTACGTGGTAGAGGACGGTCTGGGCTACCTCGTCGAAGCGGTCCTGCCAGGCAGGGTTGCCGGAGGACTTCATGCGCATGAGCATCTGGAGCTGCAGCTTGATGGGCGTGAGAGGGTTCTTGAGGTCGTGGGCAACGCGGCGGGCCATATCCGTCCAGGCTTTGTCACGCTCCACCTGGGCAAGGCGGCTGGAGCTTTCGCGGAGGTCAAGCACCATGCGGTTGTACGCTTCCACCAGAGGCGTAATCTCGTCCTCGCCCTCGTAGGAAAGGGTTTCCAGCTTGTCCACGTCGGTGACTTTCATCTTGCGGCTGAGCTCGGAGATGGGCTTGAACATGCGGCTCACAACCTCATAGGTGATGATCCTTGCCGCAAGGAGCAGCAGCAGGAAGATGGTGATTACCGTGGCGATATGCTTTACTGCCTCAGCCTCGAAGTTCTGGGTTGTGTCCGTGAACGGGGCGGACAGTATGGCAATCATTTCCGAGTTGCTGTTGAACACGGGCGCGTACATGGAGTAGAAACTGCGCCGGCCGCCCTTTTCTTTCTGCAGGAAGAAGCGCTTGTTTGCGTAAACTATGTTGTAGTAGGCCTTCTGGTCAAGCCTCTGGCCAAGGACCATGCGCTCATAGACTTCCGGCGTGGTGCTGAACACCATGCGGCCCGAGATATCGAACAGGGTAATGTCGCAGCGGAGACTGTTGCCTACCCCATCTACCTCGTTCCTTACGTTCACGGTGCGGAGCTGCTGGTCCGATTCAACCATCCTGAGACGCTCCTGCATCATGCCCTGGAGGGTGTTGATTCTGGATGTCATCACGCTCTCCATCTCCGCCAGGTTGCGCTTGTACACAAACCACACGCTGAACCCGGCCATGGCAACAAGGGTGAGGAAGAGAGACGTATAGAGCACCAGGGTTATCCTGTTCTGATAGTAGCGGGGACTGCCGCTGCGGCGCTTGCCCAGACACAGCACGGACAGCAGCAGGAAGGCCGCTATGGCCAGCATGAAGCCGGATACGACATAGTCCAGGGCGCTTGTACGCGGCCTGGAGATAACAACCACCTCTCCTTCGGAAACGTTATGTACAAAATGGCACCATCCTTCCTGGTAGAAATGCCCGTCACTTATGCTGCTGAACCTGCCGGTGCAGAGTGTGGGATAACCGTAGGCACCCTTATACTGTGACAGGCGGTCATCTATATACTTTGCCCAGGAATACACGCTGGGTATGCTTATGCGTCCGGGCTCCGATATGCCCAACAGCCTCAGATAGCCCCTGTCCTCCCTGTTGTGCTTGGACTCGACTGAAACCAGGAGGGACGATGGCCCGGCGCCTTGCACGTACCATGTAAACAGGCCGGTATATGCCACACGCCCGTTTCCAAGGGCGGTGTAGAAGAAGTGCGAGTTGTCCGCCAGGCGTACTCCGGAGCGGATACGCTCCTGGAACAGGGCGTTGGACGCCAGGTTGGAGCCCGTCTGGAGGATGGATATGTCGTAGTCCTGCGAGATACGGCCCATGTAGTTGCCCACAAGGCGTCCGCGAATGATCTCCGCACTGCCGTCAACCGCCGACAGCGCACCGAACATCTGGTCTGCCGATATTGCCCCTTCCACAACCCTCAGCTGCATTTCCAGGGCCACGTCCCTGTCCATGGCAAGGCGGTTTGCCCATACATCCACGCGGCGCTCCTCCTTCCGGAATCCCATGGTTGCGGTAAGGGACACGAAGTAGATTCCCAGCGCGGCCGCAAACAGAGCCCTGGCCGGGACGGTGAACACATCGTACCCTATTCC
>JAEEGG010016371.1_pt1 | contig 15401 bp, 14 predicted proteins | sample 9134161 | NCBI WGS metagenome assembly JAEEGG01 (sample SAMN16246543, study PRJNA631951) | gut metagenome | biome: gut microbiome; feature: rumen; material: CR-attached | host: Bos | place: Iran: Karaj | collected 2018-10
TGTTCAAGTGTGACTAAAAGTGCTAAAGTTTGGCTAACAATAACCTATGAGAATAAAAAGGTTTTTCAGTTTGGTTTCTGTGGTGGTCATCCTGCTGCTGGCAGGATGCCAGCGAAGTGACCAAAAGGGGCCTGCCAAAACCGCTATCCAAAGCGGTAAGGAGCCTGCCGACAGCCTGAAAAAGGACTCGGTGGAGGTCTTCAATGAGCGGATGATGCGATGGAGGGTGCTGCATGGAGGGATGAGCAAGTGGGAGAGCGATAAGTGAGAGGGACAAGATTGGAGGAATAATTGTTGCAAAACAAGTAAGATTTAAGCATATCCTACGATATAGTATTAGAACATCAAATAATGCCAATATGATGAAAACGAGAATCGCTATCGCATCAATTATTATGATACTGTGTCAATCATGCCTTAGGGTTCAGGTGGCTATTCCTAACCAATGGAACGAACGCTACGCCAAAAGCCATGATTACATTGAATGCCTGGATGCAGACCAATTGAAGCATTTGATCACCTCGGACACGACACATTACAAAATCGTGATGGTTTACAGTTCAGGGTGCGGTGCTTGCATGGAGCATTTGAGGAGAACCTACGCACCAGCATACGCCATGCATCGTGGCGATGTGAAGTTCTACTTCATCAGCGAAAGCACAGGAGGCATCAAGTATTGTCGTGAAGAGTTGGAGCGGTTAGGTATGTATGACGGCAAGGTGCTGTGTTTCCTTGACGAAAGTCCGCAATTCAACAACCAAAACCAAGGTAAGGATGCCAACCTTCAAGTCCTCAACAATCTGACCAACCATATTTTCGCAAATGGTCCTGAAGTGACTGGAAACTTCGGATTACCTTGTGAGTTCATCGTTAGTAAGGACAACCGCGTCTTGAAGCGGCTGACGACTACACCTAATTCAGGTTCGGCCATTGAGACCGCCCAACTGTGGCAGATTGATTTCGACAGCATCCAATCCGTTGATTTCGATTCAATCTATCGACTTGATTTGGATTTCGATAGATTTGAAGGACTGAATGTTTGCGAAGGAAATCAATGTCCAATACAGCAAAAGAAATAAATAGAAGGGATGAGCAGTTGGGAGAGCGATAAATGAAATGTTGTAATCTGGAACTGCAACATGTTGTAAAACAAAGAAGTGACTTTGCAAATGTTTGTAATGGCCTTTTGAATTGAAAAAACAGCTAAAATTTGCTATACTTTTGCAACATAAATTCAAATCAAATTATCAATACCTAAAATTAAAGTATTATGAACAACAGAAAATTCAGATTCGGAACGCTGCTGGTGTTTTTGGCGGCAATGACTTTTTCATTGAGCTCTTGTGAGTATATGGTGAATGTCGATTTTAAGATTGCTCACAACGACAACGACACACTTGTGCTGACAGGATGGAATGGGACAAACGAAGTTTGTTACACGAGTCCTTATGCCAGCAATTCTGGCGATGTGTTCGACAAAACGACTATCAGCTCTTTCAGGGCGGGTGGCGGTTCTTCCACTACCGTTACGGAAGAGCAAGCCTTCACGCAACTCATGTCGGATTATGACAGCGTGATGATTACGCGCAGTTCTGATGGTGCAGCCACTATTACTTATCGCCATGACGAGAATGCCAGCAATGCGCAGCGGTATTTCTTCACACGCGAGGCATGGACATGCAGCCCTGATGATGAAGGGTATGATGGCACTAGGACTTATACGCTTAACCTTACGGATGAGATGTTTAAATAAAAGATTGACTTGCGGTTTTCGTCATTCGTGCTGACTGCTGACGACGGACTCCCCCTGGCCAGCTTTACAAAGGGGGAATGGGGATGAAAGGACGGAATATGAGAGAGCGTTGGTCAGTTTCGTTATTCGTGCTTTAACTACGTTGAAATCGACGATGCGACGATAGACAATATATGCATTTGTGCTATTGTGCTAACAAGCCATCGAAAGCTTTGAATTGTCAAAAATATACACGAAATCAAGGTTGTGAGGTACATGTTTTTTACACGAAATCAAGGGCAAAAACAGAATAGAATTCAATTCAAATTAATTTCGTAGTTTTGCCAATTATTTCACATCGATGGCCATTCCAAAGGAAACAGTGGAGCAAATCCTACAAGCCGCTCACATTGAGGAGGTTGTAGGCGAGTTCGTCACGCTGAAAAAGCGTGGGTCGAACCTGTGGGGCAATTGTCCTTTCCACAACGAGAAGACGCCGTCGTTCAGTGTCAATCCTGCGCGAAACATCTTCAAATGTTTCGGTTGTGGCAAGGCGGGCGACTCGGCCAAGTTCCTCATGGAACACGAGCATTTCACCTATCCCGAAGCGCTGCGTTACTTGGCGAAGAAGTACAACATCAAAATCGAGGAGAAGCAACAGACTGCTGAGGAAATCATGCAGCAGAGCATCCGCGAGAAGATGTTCAACATCAACGAGTTTGCCGACAAGTATTTCGTTGATACGTTGTGGAACACTGAGGAAGGTAAGTCCATCGGCCTTGAATATTTCCGCGAGCGTGGTTATTTCGACCCAATCATCGAAAAATTCCATCTTGGTTACAATCCCGCCAAATGGGACGCCTTCACCGAACATGCCAAGAAAAATGGCTATTCTGACGAGCTTTTGGAGCAAATCGGCCTGTCCATCAAAGGACAGAACGGCCTTTACGACCGCTACCATGGCCGCGTGATGTTCCCCATCCACAGCCTCACGGGACGCGTCATCGGTTTCGGTGGACGTATCCTTTCCAACGAAAAGAAAAGCCCGAAATACCAGAACTCGCCCGAGTCGGAGATCTACGACAAGAAACAGACGCTCTACGGCATCTATTTCGCCAAAAACGCCATCGCCAAACAGGACGAGTGCATTCTCGTTGAAGGTTATTTCGATGTGTTGCGCATGCATCAAATTGGCATCGAGAATGTGGTGGCCAGCAGTGGTACCTCGCTGACGATGGAGCAGATTCGCCTCGTGAAGCGCTACACGAAGAACATCACCATGCTTTACGACGGCGATGCGGCGGGTATCCATGCCGCACTGCGTGGTACCGACATGATCCTCTCTGAGGGTATGAACGTCCGCGTGGTGGTGCTGCCCCCTGAACACGACCCCGACACCTTCGGCAAGGAATTTTCGGTGGAATATGTCAGCAACTACTTGAAAGAGAATGCGAAAGATTTCATCCGTTTCAAGACCGAACTATTGCTGAAGGATGCCGAGAACGACCCCATCAAGCGGGGGCAAGTGATTCGTGACATTGTGGAGACCATCTCCGTGATTCCCGACAGCATCTTCCGCATCACCTACGTGAAGGAATGCAGCCGCCTCTTGGACATGCCCGAGCAGACGCTCACCAACGAGCTGAACAAGATTCTCAGGGCGAAGATGAAGAAAACCTTGGGCATTGAGGATAATGTGGTTCCCGAGACGGAAACCACGACAGTGCCTAAGCAAGAGGAAACCGTCGAAGAGCAGCTTCCTGCAGGCTATTATCAGGAACGAGAGTTGGTGAAACTGCTACTGATGTACGGTAAAGAAATGATTGTGGACGAGCGCATTGACGAGGAAGGACAAAGGATTTACGAGCAAGTTTCTGTGGCACAATTCATTATTGATGACTTGAAAAACGACGGTTTCGTTTTTACCAACGCCGTCAACAAGAAAATCTTCGACATTTTCGACCATGCCATTGATGAAGGTCCCATTCCTGAAGGCCATTATTTCACCTCCAACGAGGACGAAACCATTGCGCAATTGGCCGTCGACCTGCTGTTTTCACCATACAAACTCGACAAATGGGATAAATACAGTATTTTTGTTAAACAGGAAGAGAACAATCTGAGAAACACTGTATTATCTTCGCTTTACCGCTACAAGGACCTTATCATTGAAGACCGTCGCAAGGCCGTTGAGGAGGAACTGAAAACCACCGAAAACTTGGATGACCAACTCATTTTGTTGAAGCGGAAAAAAGACCTCGACGACATCCGCATGCAGATTAATAAGGTGTTGGGGACTGTTATAGTCAAATGAATTGAAAAAAAACGTACTTTTGCAGCCCAAATTCAAACAATATGTTTAACAGGCGTAAAAAGTGGCGTGTGCCGGCCGGACAGGAACCGACAGCATTGGACAAAAAGGTGATGGCGATGGAGGCCAAGGGCGCGATGGTGCCCAAACGAAGCCTCATCCGCACCCCTGAGGAGATTGAAGGTATCAAGAAGAGCGGCGTCATCAACACGGCCATCCTCGACCTCGTGGGCGAGAAGATCCACGCCGGCATGAGCACGTTGGAAATCAACGATCTGGTGCATAACTACACCATTGAGCATGGTGCCATCCCCGCCACTTTGGGTTACGAAGGCTTCCCAAAAAGTGTGTGTGTTTCTGTGAATGAAGTGGTCTGCCATGGCATCCCTTCAGCCAAGGAAATCCTCAAGGAGGGTGATATCGTCAACGTGGACTGCACCACCATTTTGGATGGCTATTATGCCGACGCCTCGCGCATGTATGTCATCGGCAAGACTTCAGCACGCAAGCAGAAATTGGTTGACGTCGCTAAGGAATGCCTCTATGTGGGCATGGAGGCCGCCAAGCCTTTCGGTTTTGTAGGCGACATCGGCAATGCCATCCAGCAACACGCTCACAAGAACGGCTTCAGCGTGGTGCGCGACCTCTGCGGTCATGGCGTGGGTGTCAAGTTCCACGACGACCCTGAGGTGCTGCATTATGGCAAGAAGGGCACAGGCATGCTTCTTGTCCCCGGCATGGTGTTCACCATCGAGCCGATGATCAACATGGGCACGTGGAAGGTCTTCGTCGACAGCGCCGACGGCTGGACCGTCATCACCGAGGATGAACTGCCCTCCGCCCAATGGGAGCACACCTTCCTGATGACGGAGACAGGGTTGGAGATTTTAACCCATTAAGCGTTTTTTTCGCGTTATCGCCTCCCTCAGCGGATGGATGATTGCCTTTGTGATGTTTTTCATTTCAATAACTATTCTTCCGAATAATCCATCACAAGGCGAACAGATGCGCCAAACTCTCGGTTGTTGACATCCACGTCACGTTGTTTTTCGCCCACAACAAAATACATTGAATAGGCCATGTCGTTGAATTGGGCGGTTGAAGCCCAATATATGCTACCCGTCTGGACATAAAGAACCTGTGTGCCTTCTGCACGTATGCCTGCAGCAGGCAAAAAGACTACACCGTTGGCCTCGAGTACGGTCCAATCCGCTAATGAGACCATGTTGTTCGTGAAATCAGCCAAGTATTTGTCGGGCTCGTTGATAGGATACGATCCATCCCAGTCATCGGGGAAAAGGAGCATGCCATTGGTGCCGTCAACAACTGCCGTGGCGAAGTGGATGCCAGTGGTTGTGACGCGCTCCGACATCAAATAGCTCCACTCCTCTCGACGCAGTGTGCGCCAACCGATGTTTTCGGTGTTGCCGCCGTTGCTGATGGCATTGTAGCCCCAATCGGCCTGACCTGTCTGGTCATAGAGATTGTTGCGACCATTGCCATAGGCATAATAGTCGCTGTAATGCTCGCTGGTCGACCACGGCTGATAGGCGTTGGCGCCGTGGTTGTAGCCGCTGGTGCCCCAGCCGAAGAGGTCGATCCAACCGTCGTAGGTCTCGTTGATGTTGGCGTTGCCTTCCCCGATGTAGTCCGACTGGCGCTCGGCAAAACGCCAAGTGCCGGTAGAGGCCTGGTATTGCAGGTTGCCTTGGCTGAAGCGCACCTGAAGGGTCGCGCTCACCGAGAAAAAGCCTTGCGTGAGCCCTTCTGGCGTTTCGGGGTCTGGTTCGGGTTCATCGCCTCCGCCGTTGCCGGCCAAAGTAGTGAAGGTGTTGTCTTCACCATAATAGTATTCCGACTCATACAGCGCGTAAGCCCGCACATGGTACTGCGTCTCGGGCAGCAACCCTTCGAGTCTACAATTGAAGGGTTCGTTGGTAACCGTGGTGGAAAGGTGGCTGTCGGTGGCTACTGGGTTTTCCTCTGTGCCCCAGCAAACGCCAAGTTCGGCAATCTTGGCCGTACCCGTTGCGGTGACATGGCCGCCGCATTGCGCCGTGGTAGCGGTGATTTCGGTGGGCGCATAGGTGGTCACCTTGATTTCAATGTTGTTTTCGTTATTCTCGGGGTCTTTGCAACCCGTGAAGGCCGTTGCCAGCATGAGGGCAAGCAGGCCGATTCTCTTTGTTCTGTTCATTGTTTCTTTGTTTGTGATTTAGACAGGCTAATTATAAATTCATATCCAACTTGTGTTTTCGAATTATAAGTTCATCAATCCACATCTCACCTTTGATAATAGGCATAAGATTTTGTCGAATAAACAATGCTGCTTCTTCCAATGTATAGCATGATTTATCTACATGAAAACCGAATTCTTCAAAATAATCATCAACTTGGTGGCTCACTCCATTTCTGGATTGTGTTTAAAAACCGATGCTGAAAGTCATCCCCAATGCGGTTTGGTCTTGTGGCAGTTGGCATCTCATCAGAGAGGGAGAAAGGTGGAAGGTGACCTTTTGCTTGTCTATATTGTATTGTCCCATTATGCCTTCCAGTTTCTTTTTGCCGTTGCCTCTGACAATATAGCCTATGGTAAACATATCCACTCCCAAACCAGCGACAACTGAACCTAGTATAATTCGGACCAATGACTCCCTATTAATATGGTAATCATATACAAAATACGTCAGTCCCGCATAACCCAGTCCTACACCGAAAGTGGTCCATCCGATGGTTTTCACCAGATTGCCTGTACGGTACAAATACCTGGCATTATCATACTGATAGAACAATTCCATGCCCAGCAAGGTCTTTAATTCTTCATCGGTAAGAAGATGGGAGCCAGGGGTATTGTAAGTCTCCCCGAAATACAGTTTCTCGCGATGCATTTTCATGGGCAAGCCCTCGTAAGCATCCAAAGTGGGATTCTCTTGTGCATTGGCAAATAAACCGCTAAATACCAATACTAACAATAACAGTCTAGATTTAACTTGTTCCATAACATTTTTTTTATTGATTTTTATTGTATTAAGTAAGTGTTCAAAAATAAACTACATTATCTTTTGACTTTGGGACACTGGACCTCGGGACTTCGAGATTATTTGATTTATTTTTCTGATATGCTGATTGTTTTCGCATTGCAAATGCTGATATTCTAGGTTGGCGGATTGCAAATCCGCCAGAACAGGCAATTTTTATTGAATAAACAATAGGTAAATATATCCAACAATAGGTAAAGAAAAAGATTTCAAGACAAAAAGAAGAAACCACGGCCGGGTCGTTTTTTTCTTTCCTCTTTCGTCCAAAGACTTAAATCTTTCAGCTACCTTCAAATATCGTTTCCTAAAAACGAAAAGAAAATAATTGAGAAGCATTATTAATGCAACAATGACGTAAAAAAGCCACGTTGGGAAAACCATAAATTGTGAAACTCTAAACCAATATTTTAACACAAACATGAAAGACATTACCATGTTTATCGACATAACCGAAAAGAGAAGTGCCGAAAGAATGGCAGGCCCTAAAGGATGTTCTTCTCCTCCGTACTGTTTCCCGACTCTCACAAAGATGGAATAGAATAATGTGTCTAAACTATTTCTCATGATTTGTCTTATCTATTATTTGTTTTCATGTTATTCAAGTAATCATAACCTTCGTCAAACCCTCCGTATGCATTGACGACCCCCAAGACAAATGCACCTGTAGCAACAACAGGACCTGCAAAGACTGTAGCAGCTCCAAGCACAGATCCAACAACGACTTTTGTGACATTTCCAAGACTAGGGTCGTTCCAAGCTATGAGCAGGTCGGGAATTTCGGAAACAACAACAAAAGCCCCACCTAATACTTTACTGGTAAGAGAGAGAGTCTTCATTGTAGCTTTTGAAGCAGCACCATCCACAGCCGTTGCGATGCCTCCGCCTGCCTCACCTACATTCGTAAAAGTTTGTTTCGTTGTTTCATTTTTCTTATTATTAGCACTGCCGCTTCCCGGTGGGTCATCAGGTCCACAAGCCAAATGCATCGCATGGTTCAGTCCCGAGCAAATAAGTCCATTGCACATACCTTCCCAGAAATCTCCTCCTGCCATCGAGGCGCTCACGCCGCCTGAAAGACCGCCTGCCGCCACCATGGCCGCCTTCGTCCAAGAGTCCGGAACATGGAACTCCTGGCAGCTAATGCCAGTAATCGTACTCACAAACGAGGCCGCTGCTCCCGAGGCAAAGCCGCTCCAGAACTTGCCTCCGCGTGCTTCCGTGGATATACCGCCCATGATGTGAGTATTAGATTGCATATTAAACGAGATTTATTGATTCTGCTTTGATTATTTTGCCCATGGAAGACCGAAGAGAGCAATTAATATGACCATCGTAAATAAAGAGGCTATTGAAAAAACGAGGCACAAAAATGATCTATCAAGTCTCTTGTTTTCATTTTCTCCATGAAACATTTCTTTGATTTGCAAATAACGTTTCTTATAAAGAAACAGCCATCCATTAATGCCAACGTCTACAATGGCAATGATGATGAAAAAGACATCCGATGGAGGTGAAAAAGGCAAAACGAATCTTGCTATTACATAAAGCAAAGTTAAAAAATTAGCAAAACATAATACAGTTATTGGAATTAAGGCTGCTATTGCGGCAAAACTATCCGTTTCTTCTCTTCCAAGACTGTCTTTCTTCTCTATTCGGAAGAAGAAATAGAATAACCTATAATATACTTTTAATATTTTTTCTGTTATTATCATCGTTTTTATTCTTTGTAAGATACTATGTTACCCGTCCCAGCGGATTTGCTTGCAAAGATATGTATTTATATGTTACCGTGCAAGAGTTTCCCGCAAAAATAGGAAATACTAATCAGAACTGGAAATAAATGAACGACTGTAGGTCGGCCGTGATGAACTGGTAGATGACGAATACGATGATGGCGCAGACCACAATCATCAGCGGGATGGGCATCTTGGCAAACCAGATGCGGTAGCGCCGCTTGAAATTCTCAGGCAACCAATGGATAACCAGCCCTATCACGATGAGGATAAACACATTGCGATAGTGGGTAATGATGTCGGGAATCCTGTTCAAGTCCCAATGGCTGCCCATCTGGTTGACCATATTCTTGGCCGTGTTCCACGCCGTTTCGTTGGCCTCGGCAGGGTCGAGGTTGGAACCGCTGCGGAAGAAGAGTCGCGTGAAGGTGATGAAAGTAAAGGTCTGGAAAATAGCCCACGCATCTTGTAGCCATTGCCAAGGCTTTTTCCCTCCGAATAGGTTGTAAGTCATGCGGATGATATTCCCACATAAGACGATGAGGCACCACACGCAAAGCACATAAAACACGGGTTGGGGCGTGTAATAGCAAAGCAGCTTTAGTCCGGCGGTTACAATAAGAATAAACAAGGTGCGCACATACACATTCCAATCTTGCCAAAAACGGTAAAACACCATTCCAAGCCCGTTCAGGCCACCCCATATCATGAAATTCCATGAGGCTCCATGCCACAATCCACCTAGCAGCATCGTGTCCATCCTGTTGATTTCGGTGGTGATTTTTCTTCGTTTTTTAGGAACGAAAATGGCCACAACCCCTAATGTCAAAGCGATGGCACCAACGCCGACAGCCACCCATAGGCTGTTGGAGAGGAAAACCGCGATGGCTGCAATCACGATGATGATGCAGAACGAGCCAAAGGTGGCTTTGCGGTTGCCTCCCAAGGGGATGTAGAGATAGTCTTTCAGCCAGCGCGACAGCGACATGTGCCAGCGGTTCCAAAACTCAGCGGGGCTCTTGGCCTTGTAGGGCGAGTTGAAGTTCTTGGGCAGATAAAAGCCCATCAGCATGGCCACGCCGATGGCGATGTCGGTGTAGCCCGAGAAGTCGGCATAGACCTGCAACGAATAACCGAACAAGGCCATCAGGTTCTCGAAGCCTGTAAACATCAAGGGCTGTTCAAACACGCGGTCGATGAAGTTGATGGCGATGTAGTCGCTGAGCACGATTTTCTTCACCAATCCGTTCATGATCCAAAAGACAGCGATACCAAACTGACGGCGACTGAGGAAGTATTTCTTGTGCAGTTGCGGGATGAATTCGTTGGCTCTCACGATGGGACCGGCCACCAGCTGCGGGAAGAAGCTGACATAGAAGCCGAAGTCGAAGATGTTTTTCACAGGTGAGATGCGCTTGCGGTAGACATCCATGATGTAGCTGATGGCTTGGAAAGTGTAGAACGAGATGCCTACGGGCAGCAGGATGGAGTCAACGCTGAAGCGGTTGTCGCCCGTGATTTGGTTGCCTACCCATGAGAACACGTCGAACACACGGAATTTCAATCCAGTAAGGTTGTTGAGGACATCTGTAAGGAAATAGGCGTATTTGAAGTAGAAAAGTGTGAACAGATTGACAATGACGCTGATGGCCAACACCATATTCCGACTCCCGTCTTTCTTTCGCGAATGCAGCCATTTGCCCGCAAAGAAATTATATAAAGTGATGAAAATCAGGATTAAAGTGAAGAGCCCGCTAGTTTTGTAATAGAAAAACAAGCTGACGAAAAACAAATAGGTGTTGCGGAGCAGACACTTGTTTTTGAACAGGCAGAAAAAGGCGAACACGATGGCGAAGAACGCCCAGAAATAAAACTGGGTGAACAACAAGGGATGCGCCTTGTCGAACGAAAACAGGTTTTTCAGGAAATCCAATGCTATTTCAGGGAAAGTCAACATGTCACGGTCGTTTTGCAGTGGATTTAATATGTTCTATATATCTATCAATGAAGGCATTGTAAAGCAAATCGCCCAACAATCTGTAGCCTTCGTTGGTGAAATGCACCTTGTCTTTCTTGGCCAAGCCGGCGTCTTCCCATTCCTTCATCGAATTCAGTCCGCCCATGATGTCGAATTGGTCCCACACGGCAGCATTGTACTTTTTCCCCATTTCCATGAAGGCCTGTCGCGCTACCAAACCGTTTTCGTTCACCTGGTATTTGTTTTTCCTTATCCTTTTGAAGCTGTCGTTGTTGGTCATGAAAAGCATGGCACAATCAGGATTGACGCGTTGGATGATTTTGATGAGTTCCTTGTAGTTCTGCTTGAAAATCCACTTGTCGAAGTCTTTTTCTGCCGCGTCATTGATGCCGATGCCAAAGATGACGAGGTCGGGCTTGATCAAGGCAAGGTCGCGTTCGAAGTCTTCGCAGCGCAAATAGGAAGGCACACTGGCTCCGTTGACGCCTATGCCGTGCACATTGATTCCCGTTTTTTCGCTTTCCAACAGAATGCCGGTGATGGTGAACTCACCAGGGATAGAGTCGAAATAGATATGGATGGAATCGGTATAGGAAGGCAAGTCGAAAGTGTAGGAGGATAGTTGTTCGTCACGATGGGCCCGAATAGTGGTTCCGTCGTAGCTGACCAAGGGTTCCACATTGACGGTATCGGCGAACCCAAGAAGGGTCACCTTGTTAAAATCGAAAACAGGCGGCATGAGGGAAGGATATCGCTCACGGGTGATGATGCTGACGGAGGCGATGGAGTCGGCGGTGGTGATGGCAGCCCCTGCCAGTCCCATCCGTTTTTCGTTTTCATTTTTCACGGCATTGCGGCAATAATTCCATGAGCCGGTATATTTCACCATGTAATAGGAAGGGTTGTTGGTGCTGCCGGCTGAAAATGGGAAGACGAAACTCTGTCCGCCAATCAAATCAGTGCCAATGCTTAATAAATTGTCGCGAAACTGTTGCGTGAAAACACCCGCCTGCACATGTGAACCGCCGATGTGCATGATGGTGACATTGCCATCACCCCAAAACAGGACGGAATCCAGCTTTTGGAAGAACTGTTCCATAGGCAGGCTGTCGCCGGGATAAACAATCCGATTCCGCTCAAAATGCGTGAACGGGTAGTTTGGGACCTTTTTTGTCAAAGGTTGCGTCTGACCAAAGGCTGTCAGCGTTGCTAATGCCCAAAAAAGTATGACGAGGATTCTTTTCATCGTTTGGATTGGGCATAAGGTTGATAGATGGGTAAATGCTTTCTGTAGGCTTCTCTAATTGAATCCTCGGTTTTGTCGCTGTTGATAAAGTCGATGACGTATTGAGAGGGCACGTGCTTGCGCAGTTGGTAGAAGTCGTAATAGGTGGTGAACGACTTGGCCAAGTCGGATCCGATTTCCTGTGCGCCGTGGAATGTGAAATGGATATGGTCAGGGCCGGCCAATGCGGGTTTGTGTTTTACCCATTGCACCATCGAGCCTTCGCCACCCATCACATGAAACATGTCCCAATAGGCAATGTTATTGCGCAGAGCCATCGAGCGAAGAGAGTCGTTCAGCTCTGGAAGACCTTTCCATGTGCCTAGCTTTCCATTGTAGCTCTTGCTCATGTCGGCAGGACCGATGAATATCAATGTGGCTTTGGGAGCCACACGTTTCACATAGTCGATTTGTTTCTCCAATTCTCTGGTATAGGCCGAAATACTGCTTGAGGAGGTGATGCCAGGCATTCTGTTTCCGCCAAATTGCAGGATGATCAGTCGGGTGTCGAGAAGGGCGAAAGATTGCCGCATGGTGGGCTCGTCAATGCGGGTGAATATGGTTCCCGAACATCCGCGCAAGGCTACATTATCGATGGCCACGCCAGGTTCGCCATCGAGCAGGATGGCATAGATTTCGGCATTACCCTTAAAGTTGATGGTGCCTCGCTTCACGTTGACAGGCAGATTCCAGGTGATAAGGGATACGCTGTCGTTGGCGGGCAGGATCTTAGGCTCCAAATTGAGCGAATCGCATTTCAAGGTAGCCTTAAAGCCATTGCTGTTTCTTCCCAAAAGCACCGACACGGTTGAAATCATCTTTGAGTTCTCGAAGGCGCGCGAGTGGTTGGTTTGGATGAACGAAATGGAGCCCTCGCCTTGCACTTGGGCAAATTGGGTCATCACTCCATAGCGGTTATGTGGAGCACGACGCGTGCTTTCGTCTCCATATAAGGTGTAACGAGTGAGGTTGGAGCATTGCTGCGAAACAGATATGGTAGGCACGGCTTGGATGGCTGGAATCATGTTAGGCCCCGAACCTCCGAAAAAATCCTGCAGCTTTTGGCGTAGGACAGAAGAAATGCGGTCCATTTCAATCTGAGAGTCGCCGTAATGCATCACACGGTAGGTTTTCCCTTCCCCTTTGGCTTGCTCGAACAAGTAGAACAGCGAGTCGAAATACTTGTAGTCATCCTGAGGCAGATAGATGCGGTTGGGGTTTTCCTTGAGGTAGCTGCGGAAGAAACGCAAGCTATCGAGCAGTGATTCGGAATAGTTCATCACAAAGCTCTTGTTCACCTTGTCGATGACGTCATCCACGTCGACGGTCTTGTCTTCACTGGGATTCTTGGCTTCTGCGTATGAGGGGAAGCGGAGGCTGCGGTTCTCGACCTGAATGCCTTCTTCTGGGAAAAAGAACCAAACGATTCCAAGCAGGGCAATCACCGAAATGATGAAAATCAATATGCGTATGGGCTTCATTTTTTTATTATCAATTCTTGATCCTCCCGGATAAAGTCACTTTCCAGGTGGTTCCATTCAATTAATTCTGATATTGTAACATGGTGTTTTTTGGCGATATGACTCAGTGTGTCACCTTTTTTCACCTTATATATTATGTTCTTTTCTTTACTTTTCGGCTGTTTGTCATGTTTTTTGGGCTCTTCTTTGACCGTTTGTTTTGGTTCTTCCTTAATGGTAGGTGCTTCAACGACGGTCTCCTCATAGAGTTGAGTCTCAATGTCAGCAAACTGTTTCGCGACTTCCTTGGGCAATACTAAAGGATAGTGTTCAATAGGAACGAAGACATCTGAACGGTAGACGGGATTCAGTGTTTTAATCGTTTCCACAGAAAGCCCTGTTTTCTGTGCCAAGACTTCGATGGAAATGGGTTGTGAAAAACTGATTTCGGTGGTTTCCTGCTCTTTGGGTAAGGTGTCTCCAACCTGATGGTCGTGGTAAACGCATACACAAGCAATGAAATCGCTGATGATTTCGGAGTTAGGGATCAGTTTTTGGTCGTAGAAATCCCATAATTCGGGGTCTTTCTCGCTTTTCGAGAGGGCATGTTGCAGTGCGTTGGGGCTGCTTGAGAAAGCCAGGATGGCATGCCACCAGTCGTTGTATTTTTCATGAAGGTCCGAAAGATAGTCCAAGGCGGCCTTGGTGGAGGCTTCAACGGAATAACGCTCATCGTGCCGTTCATCGATGATTAGGCCGTAATGCATTCCTGTTAAAGCCGGCATGGCCCAAACCCCACAGCGACCATCATGATGATAGCCGGGCTGCATCTCAGAAAATGCCAAGGGCAAATATTTCAGCTCCAAGGGGAGGTTACGTGTTCCTAATTCTTTTTCGATGAAGGCCTCGTGGGTCAAGAACGATTTCGGCAAGAGTCTCTGGTTGTATTTCTCGATAGATTTGTCCAAATCATGGTGATAAGGAAGAGAGATTTCTTTTTCTATCGTTTTCAGCTCTTTAGTAATGGCGTTGGAGCCTGACGATACGCAACAATTGTTGGCCGTCAGGCAGAAAAACATGAATAATGATATGATTAACGCTCTAAAATTCATCTTATTACAGGTTCGAATGCTTTCTCACTTCCTCTTTTGAAAAGAGAAGGCAAAAATACGGAAATTGTTTGGATTAGGGACGGGCTTTTTTGCTACTTTTGCAACCGTTTTTTTCTCATTTCTCTTTTTTTATTATATGCATCAGACGGATAGAACTTTAGAACTTGAAACTAAGAGTATCAGAAGATTACTTTGGATTTATGCATTGCCATCAATCGTAAGCCAAATTATCGCTTCGATTTACAACATAGTCGACCGTGTGTTTTTGGGACAGTGTGTTGGGGCTTTGGCCATTGCAGGCCTTGCCATCACCATGCCCATCATGAACATCATCCATGCTTTTGGTTCTTTGGTGGGTGTGGGTTCTTCGGCGCGCATGTCGATTGTGCTTGGCAAGAAAGATTACAAATGGGCTGAAGACATCTTAGGCAACAGTATGCTATTGACGTTTATCTTTGGTTTTCTTTTTGTTGCGGGAGGCTATCTTTTCATGGACCGTATTTTGACTTTGTTTGGCGCCTCCGATGATACTATTGCCTATGCCCGCGAGTATATGGACATTGTGCTGCCGGGTATGTTCATGACCACTGTGACTTTCAATTTGACGGGTTTGATACGTGCTACCGGTTATCCTATCAAATCCATGTGGATTTTGGCAGGAGGTGCCATACTCAATATAGTGCTTGATGCCTTGTTCATTTTCGTGTTGGATTGGGGCATCGGAGGTGCGGCTTGGGCTACCACAATCTCTA
>JAEEGG010016372.1_pt1 | contig 15401 bp, 10 predicted proteins | sample 9134161 | NCBI WGS metagenome assembly JAEEGG01 (sample SAMN16246543, study PRJNA631951) | gut metagenome | biome: gut microbiome; feature: rumen; material: CR-attached | host: Bos | place: Iran: Karaj | collected 2018-10
AACGAAACATATTCCCGTGTCGTTCAACTTCGGCTCGACCACCTTCCAGTGGTCCAGAATGCTCGACCCCTACACCAGTGGCAGCTATACCTCCTCGCAGGCGACGGCCGTGGCAACGCTGATGGCAGCCTGCGGCGCTGCTTTCAAGATGGACTATCAGTCCTCGTCGAGTGGCGCCTCGCCTTCGAACCAGCTGACGGGCTTGATTGACTATCTGGGCTACGATGCCGACATGGCCTTGCTCTTTCGCGAATTCGCCACGACCGAGCAATGGCACACGCTGATTCTTGACCAGCTCAACGCCAGGCATCCCGTCATCTTCTCTGGTCAGGCCGAGGATGGCGGACATAGCTTCATCCTCGACGGCTATATCAACGACGACCCCAACAATCCCTCTTACCACGTCAATTGGGGCTGGGGCGGCTACTATGACGACTATTTCAAGGTGAGCGCCCTCGATCCCGAAGGTCAGGGCATTGGTGGTTCCTCAGGCGGCTTCAATTCGGATCAGACCTTCCTGTTCGGCTGCTTCCCCGAGAACAATAAGGTCGATTGCGGCTGCTTCTTCCTGGGCGAGACAATCGGGGTTACTCCCATATCGGTCAAGCCCAAGACCGCAACCGAAATCGAGATCAAGATGGAGAACTTCTACAACTACTCGTACAAGACCTTCTCTGGCATTTTTCGTTTCTATCTGAAGAAGGGCACAAAAGAAACCTATATAGGCCAAACGACCGATACCGACGTGGTCGAGTTATTTCACGGATATTTGTCATATAAAGCAAGGGTCACCTTGCCGGCCACCCTCACCGAGGGCACGTACGAGGTAGTGGTCAAGGCCAAGCAGAGTAATTCGAGCATCGAGGAGCCCATCATTTGGTCGAGCGGCAATCCAACGCTTCTGGTCTCCAGTTCTGGAGGTACCGAATATGCAGCCGACCTACAGACCACGGCCTTCGAGCTGGTGTCCTGTTCCGGCCGGTACATCGAGGCCACGGCAGCCCAAGTTCTCAACATGGCCGAGCTCTCATTCGTAGGCACTGTCAAGCTTGCACTTGCCGATGCTGATGGCAAGCTGCTGACCACATTTGGCGACGGCTGGAGCATCGATGGCCTCGACCAGTACTACAACTTCCGCAATCCGCACAAGTTTACGGGCTATATCCCCGAGACATACTGCACCGATGGTCACTATCGTCTCTATGCAGCCGCCAACCAAACGGGCTATACTGGCTGGAGCTATCTGCGCGGGTATTCGATCGAGCATAGGTCCGATGGCGACTACATCTCCGATTACAATCGCGACTGCTACATCGACCTTTGGATTTCGGGTGGCGTCGTCCGAGGATCCAGTTTTGCAGTCACCACATCCAGCTCGGCGGGCGGTCGCGTCGAGGCATCGGCCGACTTTGTCGAGATGAACGGCGAGGTGACGTTCACCATCATTCCCGACGACGGCTACGTTCTTAGCAAGGCCAAGTTGAACGGAAAGGACGTGACCAGCCAGGTCGTCAATCTCCAATATACGGCCAAGAACGTCCAGGAAGACCTGCGCTTCGAAGCCACCTTCGCCCAGGCACCCGAGTATTACGCCAATCTGCAGCTGACCGGATTCAATGTGCTATCCCGCAGCGGACGCACGCTCAGTGTCGAACTTGTCCAGATAGCCAATTTCGCCGACGAGTCGTTCACGGGCGTCGTTTCGCTCGCGTTGGCCGACAACTACAACAACGTGCTTACCATCTTCGGCGAACGCACCCAGATTAACGATCTGGGCCGTTATCGTTATCTCACAAATCCGCGCACCATCACCTCCACCATTCCGCAGGAGGTCGGCAACGGGCATTACCGGCTGTGTGCCGTGGCCAAGCAGGATGGCAAGAGCGGCTGGAGCCTTGTCAAGCGCTTCGAGATGGAGGACAATACCATTACCGCCCGGTCCCTCGATTGCTATCAAGACATCTGGCTAGTGAACGGCGTACTCGGCATTGTGGAAGTTGTCTCCGACGACAACCAGAAAGCTGTGACGTATGACTTGTGGGGGCTCCAAGTTCACGATCTTGTTCCCGGCAATGTTTATATCCGCAATGGGAAGAAGTTCCGCTATAGTGGGGAATAGACAATCCCCGCTGAGTCTCATGTGAGCAATTTAAAAATTTAAAATTAAAAAATTAAAAAACTGCGAAGAGGCTGGCCGATATTCGGCTTGCCTCTTTTCGCAAATTAGTCAATAACAGTTTGTCGGCTCTCGCGATGTAATCTGTGATGGTGGGGAATATGTTGTCGGCCCGAACGATGCTTACTCCGGATGATACGTTGTATGCTCGCGGCCGTGAGCGTACAATGCCCGGTTTTCCCGAAACAGTGTCGGGGCCGAAAAGATGAGCTGCGCAATCGCTGCAAAGAAAATCTTGCAGAAAAATAAACGATTCGGATGCTGAAATATTCATCTTGGCTGCCGTGACGATGCCAGTTCCAAGTGCGGAAACACGCTCAGAGCCGTGCGAATGCACGGCACAAAAGGTCTGCACTCTCCGTAGGCCGAAACGATGCGCAATAGTGATGCTGCACGATTCTCTCTGACGGCCATCAGGATGTTTGCACAAACGAAGGAAGTATTCTGCTGGCCATCAGAATGCTACGTAAATCTAAATCAGGGTTAGGCCATGAAGTAGTCAACTTTTGCCAGGGTTTTATTAAAAACCAGTCAACTTTTTTAGGTGAGTACAGATCCCAAAATCTCCTGTTTTTAAATTTTTAATTTTAAATTATTAAATTTACTCTCATAGAAGTCAAAGAAAGGATTGACATCAGCAAAAAAGTGTTCTATTTCCTTGCATCTTTCAATTATTTTTCTCAATTTTGCAAAAAAAATATGAAAAAGTATCTGTTTCTACTTCTGGTTTGTGCAGTTTCGTGTCAAGCAAAAGAGGATAACTGCATCAAGGATCTCCAAGATTCGGTTTGCAAACTATCGAGTGCAGCCATTTGGGTGGACAATGACACGGAATCAATCTGGGCGTATGGTATGGCTGACAGCATTGCCAAATCGATGGAGCTGAAGGACGAATCCCAATGGAGAGACCTGGCAAGGGCCTATTCGGCACTTTCCTACATTAGTTACGGTATGTCATATACCAGATCTGCCATACGTGGGAATCGGGACGACCTCATAAGAATCTCGGATATCCTCGTTCCTATCGATCCCGATACTATCCTGCCCAACCAGTCGCTCCACTTCGACGAGCTAATGGCGGATATCGGCTTTGCCAAATTCTATGACGTCTCAAATATGGAAAGAGCAGAGGATATGTATGACGCGACTTCGTTCTTTATGGACCAGCTCGACTCCATCTATGCTATAGAGGACATCGCTCCCATGGAGCAGTTCTGGCAGTTCCAGCGACTCAACAACAACTTCTACTTTATATATGTCAACATGCTGGCTGATCTGTATTCAATCAACTCGTCCAACGATAAGGAATTCGAGAAGAAACGCAACGTCCTGACCAAATTAGGCGAAGAGCTGGACTTCTTGCCCGAGGACCGGGACGAGATGCTGGCCACCAAAATAAAGGTAAGGGCCAAGCTCCTCAATATGCTTGCTAACGAAATACTATCCCTGAAATAATTATTTTCTCCTATTCCATATTATCATCAACAAAAGGTCTGCCCAACATGTGAATGCCTGGCAGACCGTTTTGTTTCCTATTTTTCACAAAAGTCGTTGGAAAAATGTGCTTGATGTGATCCCATACGGAGTCGAACCGTAATCGAAGGAACCGGAATCCTTTATTCTATCCATTGAACTATGGGACCGATGTCGCTGGATTTGCGGGTGCAAAGATACAGCAAAAAAATCAGAAAAGCAAATTCTTGGAGCAAAAAATGCATTTTGCCCCAAGAATTGTTTTGAATCGAGGGAAATCTGACCATCAGAACACGGTGAGTCCGAGGTAAACCACGAGGCCGTTCATGATGACCCAGAAGATGGCGAAAGGCATCGTCTTACGCATGATGTCGCCGTCCTGTCCTTCCATATTGCATGCAGCGGTAGCGATGGCGATACTCTGCGGCGAGAGCAGTTTGCCGCCCTCCGAGCCTGCACAGTTGGCGGCAGCCAGCCAGTTGGTCTCGTTGCCACTGACGCCGAAGAACGTGGAGTCGTTGATGAGTCCGAGCTGGGAAGCAGCATCAGCCTGCAGCTTGCCGAATAGGATGTTGGCCGAGGTGGCACTGCCAGTGACGAAGGTGCCGATGGAGCCGATGAGCGGGGCGATGAACGGGAACGCCTTGCCCGTAAGGGTAACGAGGCCCGTGGCGATAGCGAGCGTCATGCCGGTGTTGTTCATCAGCGATGCAAGGGCCACAAGGCAACAGATGGTGATGGCAGTCTTCTGGAGGTTAACAGTAGTCTTGCAAAGCAGGAGGAAGAGGCGCTTGAGGCTCATGCCCTGGATCAAACCGCCAATCATGGCACCGAGGAAGATCATCAGACCTGCATTCGAGAGCCAGCCGAACGAGAACTTATTGCCCAGGACGGGATAGACAAACGAGCTGACAGCGGTTGACTTGAGTGCTGTGTTGATGGGAGGAACAATCTTACTCGAAATGAGGATAAAGAAGATGATAAGACCATAGACGCTCCATGCCTTGAAAGTCTTGGCTGCACCGAAACTTACCTTCTTGACCTGCACCTCGTCGGAGGGATCCTCGTCCTTGATGAAGAGCTTGTTGTAAATCAGCATTGCTACAATCGAAGCACAGCTGCCAAGGATGGCTGGAGTCTCGGGACCGAGGAAATGGGCGCAGCAGAACTGCGTGATGATTGAGAAGACACCTACAAAGAGGGCGAGGGAGATGTTCTTGACAATCTTGGTCTTGTCGGTCATCATGAGGATGAAGAACGGGGTGATAAAGAACATCACGGCGAGCTGGATGATGATGAAGGTCGAGACTTCGCAGAGCATCTCGTGGGGAGCCGAGCCGTTAAACACCTCGTTGGCAAGTGTCGTGGCAGGAAGGCCCACTGCACCGAAGCCTACGGCAACGGTATTGGCCACCAGACAGATGACGGCCGAAAACATCGGTTTGAAACCGAGGCCGATGAGGATGGCTGCGGGAATGGCCACTGCAGTGCCAAAGCCGGCCATACCTTCGAGTACGCCACCAAAGCCCCAGGTGAGGAGCAGAACGAGCAGTCCCTTGTCGGACGTCAGCTGGATGAACTGTGTCTTGATGGTCTCGATCTCCTTGGTCTCACAAAGGATGTTGTAGCTGAAGATCGCACAGATGATGATGAGGATAATCGGGAAGCATGCCTTCAGACAGCCTTCAATCACCGACCAAAGCGTGACACCCCAGATGGAGGCATCGACATACTTGGCAGGAATGATGCCCAACGAAGGAGCAACGAATACGGCTAAGATTATCGTAACAACGAGTGTAGCCAAAGCACTCTTCCATCCTGCAACCTTAAAGCCCATCATGAGGACGAAAAGCAGGAGAATAGGGATAACGGAAACTAATGCTGCCATAGGCGAATATCAATTAATAATTAATAATTTAGGGATTCTAAGGGATTTTTTAGGGATTCTAAGGGATTTTTAGGGACGTATGTTTTTTGGGGTTCAATTTTCGATAGGCGCTTCTCTCGGACGTGACCGAACGGAAACAAGGTGATGTCCCCAATTATCCTTTAATATCCCTTAATATCCTAATTAATCAGTGAGGAAGACAGTGAGGCCACGGGCAGCCTGGGCGCCATAGACGAGCGACTGCTCGATGTCGGCTGTCTTGGAGGGACCTGAGATGAAGGTTCCGAAGCCGTAGTCGTTGAACTTGATGCGCTCGTAGGCCTCGTGCATATTGCTGACGATGTTCTTGCGCGACACGATGAGCACCAGCGTCTCAGAAGCGAAGCAGATGGCTTTCTCCTTCATCGTCTGGGGAACCCACACACAGCCGTTTTCGGCGCAAGCCACTTCGCCCTTGATGACACCCACATCGACAACCTCGAGGTCCTGTGCACGCTCGACGGTGTCGGGGTTCAGGTCGGCCTTGACTCCCGGGATGTTGCTGGCAATGATCTTGGCATCGGGATAAGCCTCGTGGATCTTGGCATTGATGTCGTCGGTAGGCTTGATTTCGAAGACACGAGCTCCCGCTGTAGTTGTAGTGGTCTCGATATACTGGGCCACAGGGTCAGCAAACTCGAGTTTCTTGAAGCCAAGGTCGGGGAAATCGTAGGTTTCGCGTACATTACCACGAAGCCTGTTGAGTATTTCTTCTCTGCTGCTCATTTTACTTTTCCTTTCTTCCATAATGTGTGGAACGATTCTTTAGCGAACTCAGGCATCGTATGTCCGTAGCACCACGTGTTAGCCTTGATGTTGAGCATGAAGCCTGGCACATGGTTGGCCAACGGGGCGAACTTCAGCGCAGTGGTATAGAGCGACGGATGCTCGAAGAGTGTCTGCATACCAGCCGACGTCATCTTCTTCAAAGTGTCGGCATGGCCCATCAAGTCGAGTTCCTGGCGCCACTTGTAGATCTGCGTCGAAAGATCGACCTTGACGGGGCAAACGTTGTCGCACGACATACAGAGCGAACAAGCCGAGCAGTTGTGGTAGTTGGCCTCCTTGTCCTTGAGCATACCGAGATTGATGCCGATAGGCCCTGGGATGAAATAGGTGTAGGAATAGCCTCCCGACCGACGATAGACGGGACAGGTGTTCATGCAGGCACCGCAACGCATGCACTTAAGGGTCTGCCAGTGCTCGATGTTACCGAGGATGCTGCTGCGTCCGTTATCGACGAGGATGATGTGCATCTCAGCCCCTGGACGTGCCTTGCGGAAGTGAGACGTATAGACCGTGGTGGCCTGGCCTGTTCCATGACGAGCGAGGAGACGCTGGAAGACTCCCATTGCCTTGTAGTTGGGAATGATCTTCTCCAGGCCAATGGAAACGATGTGCAGCTTGGGAATCGACGTTGACATGTCGGCATTGCCCTCATTGGTGCAAACCACAATGTCGCCCGTCTCGGCGATGCCGAAGTTGCCGCCTGTCATACCGCAGTCGGCCTCCATGAAGTTGTCGCGCAGGTGATAGCGGGCAGCACGGGTCAGATAGGTGGGGTCGGAACTGGTGCGCCAGTCCTCGCCTTCCTTCAGCAGGCCTTCAGCGGCGTGGGCGCCATGTTTCTCGATGATGCCCTTCTCGCGGAAGCAGGCAGCCACCTCTTCGCGGGTGACGTGGATGGCAGGCATGACGATGTGGCTGGGCGGTATCTCCATAAGTTGGAGGATGCGTTCGCCAAGGTCAGTCTCGACCACGTCGATACCGTGCTTGATAAGATTATCGTTCAGATGACACTCTTCGGTAAGCATCGACTTGCTCTTCACCACCTTCTTGACGTTGTGCTGACGCATGATCTCCATCACGATGTCGTTGTACTCGTCAGCATCCTTTGCCCAGTGGACATGCACACCATTCTTCTTGGCATTGGCCTCGAACTGCTCGAGGTAGTCGGCAAGATGAGTGATGGTGTGCTTCTTGATGAGGTTGGCCGATTCGCGCAGCTGCTCCCACTCCTCAAGCTGATAGGCAAGGCCGTCGCGCTTGGAACGCACGCTCCAGAAAGTTTGGTCGTGGCGGGATACTCTGCCAGAATCCTGATTGAACTTCTCGGCAGCAATACTGTGTTTGGTACTCATAATCCGGCTGCTAATATTTGAGCGACGTGAATGAATTTGATGGGATCGCCATTCTTCTTGGCAATGCCTTGCAGGTGCATCAGGCACGAAGAGTCGGGGCCGGTGATATACTCGGCACCGGTAGCCATGTGACGACGAAGCTTGTCCTTGCCCATACGGGTTGAGACAGCAGGCTCCTCGACCGAGAACATGCCGCCGAATCCGCAGCATTCGTCGGGTCGCTCGGGCTCCATCACGGTGATGCCTTCGACGAGCTGAAGAAGGTCCTTGATCTTGTTGAACCGAGGCACATTGCGTTCGGAGGGCGACGACAGGCCGAGTTCACGAACGCCATGACAGCTGTTGTGGAGCGATACCTTGTGTGGGAAACGGGCCTTCAGCGATGTCGGTTTGATGACATCATGGAGGAATTCGACAAGGTCCATGGTACGTTTGGCAGCTTCGCACTCATGCCCAACAATTCCGTCGTGGAAGAACCTGACGTACGATGCACAGCTGGCCGAAGGGGCCACGACGTAGTCATAGCCACGGAACAACTCGTCGTAGTTCTCGACAAGTTTCTCAGCCTTGTTCTGGAATCCTGCATTGCCCATAGGCTGACCGCAGCAAGTCTGCTTCTCTGGATACTCTACGTCGAGTCCCAGGCTGCAGAGAAGCTTGTAGGTTGCCACACCCACCTCGGGGTAGAGGGCATCTACGTAACAGGGTACGAATAATCCGATTTTCATGGAATTTTTGTTGCGTGTTTATGCGTTGGTAACTTATAATAGAATTTATACTGCAAATATTAAAATTTTCCCTCACATTTCCAAATTATTTGTTGCACAATGTCCATCTTGTGCAATCGCGCAACGGACTATTGCACCTATTTGACACCTTTGCATATCACTTCTTTTCGAAAACATCCAATCATCTGATTGAAAACGAAAAAGAAAAATGTAAAAAAGACGGACAAGATTTTGTTTTTCTCGAAAAATGTGTCTATCTTTGCAGCGCCCTTTTTCGATAAGAGCGAGATAATTAGAAAACGTTTTGCTATGCAAGTCAAGATTGAGGAATCGTGGCGCCAGCAACTTCAGCCACAATTCGACAGCGCGTATTTTGAGATACTTACCAACTTCGTGCGCCGTGCCTACCAGACCACTACGTGCTATCCGCCCGGACGCTTCATCTTTGAAGCCTTCAACCGCACGCCTTTCGACAAGGTGAAGGTTGTCATCCTCGGACAGGATCCCTATCACGAACCCGGGCAGGCACATGGATTGTGCTTTTCGGTACAGCCGGGCATTGCCCTCCCACCTTCGCTGCTCAACATCTACAAGGAGCTGGTGAGCGAGTTCGGACAACCACCCACAGTGATGCCAGGCGCAGACCCAAGGTCGGTGGGGCGTGCCACGGCGCTGCCCAACAGTGGCGACCTCAGTGCATGGGCTGACCAGGGTGTCCTGCTGCTCAACACGTCGCTCACCGTGCAGCGAGGCATGGCTAACAGCCATTCGGGCAAAGGCTGGGAGACGTTCACCGACGCTGCCATCCAGGCACTTGCGAACAATCGTTCGAACATCGTCTTCCTGCTCTGGGGACGCAACGCCCGCAACAAGAAGGTGTTCATCGACGGGCGCAAACATTGCGTGCTCGAATGTGCGCATCCTTCGCCCCTCTCGGCTTACAACGGGTTCTTCGGCTGCAACCACTTCGCCTTGTGCAACAACTACCTGCAGCAGCACGGGATGACGCCAATTCAGTGGCTCTGATCACGAACTATTTTTTTATCACGAATTATCGAATTTAAGAATTTGTTTTTCGGTATTCCGGTATTCCGGTATCACGTTATAGCGTTATTACGATATTCCGTATTTCGTTATATCGTTATTTCGAATAATGGGGAAAAAGAAATAATTCGCTAATTCGAGATTCTATATAAATGAAAAGAGAAAATATTCTGGCGCATCTGTGCATCGGCTGTGCCGGCATCATCTGGGGCCTCATGTCGCCCATCGGGAAGGACGCCATGCTGCACGGCATCGGAGGCATCGATATGGTGAGTTTCCGTGTCATGGGAGCTTGTCTGTGCTTCTGGCTTGCTTCGTTTATGTTCAAGGTGACGGGACAGAAGCAGGAGAAGGTGCCGACACGCGACGTGCTGAAGTTCTTCCTCGTGGCCCTATTCAGCGTCATCTGCAACCAGTGCTGCTATACCATCGGACTCAGCATCACAGCACCCACCAATGCCAGCATCATGACCACGACGATGCCCATCATCACGATGATATTGGCTGCCATCGTCCTAAGGGAGCCCATCTCTTCGAAGAAGGTGCTGGGCATTGCCTTGGGCGTGACGGGAGCGCTGATACTGATTTTGAGCAGCACGTCGACAGGAGGTTCCAAAGCCGAAGGCAACATCCTTGGCGACCTGCTGGTAGTGGGCGCACAATGCAGCTTTGCCATCTATCTGACTTTCTTCAAACACATCGTGCAGCGCTATCATGTTGTGACGGTCATGAAATGGACCTTCACCTATGCCTGTCTTGTCATCCTGCCTTTCTCGTTCCGGCATCTCAGCGCCATACCTTTTGCCGAAATAAGCACCAGGACCTGGCTCGAAACGGGCTTCGTGGTGTTCTTCGGAACTTTCCTCGCCTACATCCTGATGATACGTGCACAAAAAGTGCTGCGTCCCACCGTGGTGAGCATATACAATTACGTCCAGCCCACGGTGGCTTGTCTCGTAAGTGCCATCACAGGGCTGGGCGTATTCGGATGGAGTCAGGCAGTAGCCATCGTCCTCGTCTTTACAGGTGTGTATCTGGTAAGCATCAGCAAGAGTCGTCGCGAACTCAAGCAGGAGCAGCGCCGTTCGAAGCGTCGGGAGCCTTCCGCTTAGCCAGAATCATCGAAAGAATCATTCCGGGCACGGTGCAGGCCACTGCTGCCCAGAAGAACTGGGTGTAGCCCAACGACTCCTGCAGCCAGCCACTCAGCATCGACGGGATGTTCATGCCCAATGCCATCAGGGCAGTGAGGATGGCATAATGCGAAGTGGAGAACTTGCCTTGCGATGACTGCAGCATGAAGACCATATAGGCCGTGAAGCCCAGGCCGTAGCCGAACTGTTCCACTCCCACCAGTGAACCTATCAGCAGGCGGCTTTGTGGCTGGGCTATCGACATCCAGACATAGAGCAGGTCGGGCACATTGAGCATCAATGCCAGTGGAATGACACATTTCCTCAAGCCATACTTCGACACAAGCATACCACCCAGGATTCCTCCGATGGTGAGCATACCCACGCCTACCGTACCATAGATCAGACCATATTCCGCATTGTCGAGTCCAAGACCTCCGGTTTCGACGGGAGCCTTGAGGAAGAGTATCGTCATCTTCGAAAGTAATGCCTCGCCAAGACGATAGAAGAGCAGGAACAGGAGGATGAACCAAAGTCCGGGCTTACGGATGAAGGCTGCAAAGGCTCCCACCCAATCGGTATCGGAACGTTCTGCCTCATTCGCCGTCTTTTCGGCAGTTTCAAGGGTTGTTATGTCCTTGGTACGGCGATTCAAATGGGGAAGCCACGTGCGATGTGCAAGGGCAAAGATGAGCATCAGACCACCCACGCCCAACATGACAAGAATCCATGCTCGCGTGAGGTCTCCTCCATTGCTTCGCGACAGTAATCCGACCAAAGTGGTCAGCACTCCCGATGCAAAGATCATCGACAGACGATAAGCCGTAGAGCGAATGCCGACAAAGAACGACTGCGCGTCCTTGTCGAGCGCCTTCATGTAGAATCCATCACAAGCGATGTCGTAGGTGGCCGACGAAAATGCGCCCACCGTCAAGGCAATGAGACACCACACAAGCCAATTGCTGCTGAGCAGCGAAAGGGCGACACCCGAGATGCAGACAGCCAATGCCACCTGCATCAGCCACATCCAGCGACGTGTGTCGCCAATCCACGGGCTCCACAGCGCCTTGAACGACCACGGCATGGCCAAGAGCGATGTCCAAGCTGCCACTTCGGTATTCGACAGGCCCATATCGGCCATCATCACCACACTCAGCGTCGTGATGACTGCATAAGGCAAGCCCTCAGCGAAATTGGCGCTGAGGACCCAACCTAAATCCTTTTTGACTGAATTATTCACTGTTATAAGTTTATCCTCTTAACATTACCCAAGTCGCTCTCCACATGTTCAAATCTGTCCACGTCAAACTTGACATAGCGGAAATCATTATCCCTTGGATAATAAAACTTTATATTACGCATCATAGTCAAATCAAGTCCATTTCCCGTGTCTTTCATATTAAAGATATTGGAATAGAGAAGATGGCGCTCGTTGATTATCCGATAATCGGTATTTGAGCCTTCATAAACTTTGGCTTCGCATCTCGGAAGGAATTCTTTCCTCATAACAATCAGATATGCCTCGTGAGAAGGGACAAAATATATTGGCGTCTCTCCATATTGATAACCAAACTTCGTCTCTTTAAATACAATATCATCTCCATATAAATCATTGTATGTATCTAAATGGAAACTTGAAATGATAGCAAATTTGCTATCGATCCCTAACGAGTTGATAGCCTCTTTGATTTCAGAAAAACGAATTTGATAGTTAATTTCAGCATGATGCATATAAAAGTTGGCATAGTAATGTTGCCAAATGTTCCCTTGCATCTCATACAAATACAACTCAGGTGTTTCGTAAATCCAAGTACCGCCATCCTGGAACATTTCCTTCTTCAACACATATGCAACTTGAAAACAACGATCTTCTGAAACTGAAAGTGAGGATTTATATTGTTCCTCCATAATAGGGAATCCATCCTGAAAACGCGGCAGAACTTCAGCAAATTCTGCAATCAGCCGATTAACCCTTTCTTCTGCTATTCCTTCCGCTTGTTCCCCATTTATCTCGTTCTTCATCAATGTTTTCCCTAAATCAGTCAAATAATACTTTTGTGTAGGGCTTTTAGGAGAATTGGGATGAGTCATAGCCACCAATCCCTCTGCAATTAGAGGGTCAATGACATTTGTCTTAAAATAAGATGAATCTTTCTGTCCACAAAAATATCGCATATCTTTTGCAGACATTGGAGTTGTCATCTTTCGAAGCAGTTCACCAATTTGGGGAATACTTAGTGACAACTTAGCGATTACTTGGTGATTACTTAGTGACTGCTTAATGACTACTTGTTTCCTATCTACTTCTTGCTGTGTTTTTGTATCATTCGTCTTTGCATCATAACCCATAGAGTATATAATGGTCATAAACTGGGTCGAACTAGATTTAAAAATCGGTTTCAACTCGTCCCGATACCCATCCAAAGCCTTAGTTTCATTATAGATGCGCTTCAATCCACTACCTCGTTTTTCCATATAACCCAACTGGGACATCACATCTGCAAGGATAGGATTCCTTCGATCCGATGAAATCTCCTCAAGTGGCAAATCTTGTATTCTTTGACCACTATACATACCACCAGGAGAAGTAATAGTCAGTCTATCATCATAAATATCAAGATGAACTTCTCCTCCCATTACGGTATAATCGCGATGTATGAAATGATTTACCAATGCTTCGAGCAAAGCTCGTTCGGCATACTCTGGAAAATTCTTTCTGCCATCAGGCAATATCTCCCAACCTTTTCGAGTATTGGATTTGACGAAGTTCATAGCTTCACGAAGCAGCAACAAGATATTACCCTTGAACTCCGCATCATTGATTGCATTATCTTTCTCTAGTCCATTCCACCGAGTACAATATAGTCTTGATTGGCTTAAACGACAATCGTCAGAAAACAGATCTCCTGCATTAGTCAACCAGCCATCATTAGTCAATAGTCCAAACGACTTGAGATACTTCTTTTGAAATTGTTGGCCTGTCCTTTCCTCAAATGTATTGGTCAATATAACAAATGAACTCTTCTCAAACAAAGTATCAGACTTCAATGAATCAAAAGTACGATTAGAGCCTTTAAGGACAAGGCGTTTCATATCCTCATCAGTAGCAGGAATACTCTCGTCACCTACTCGAACGAAAGCTATACGTTGACCATCTCCAACATAATAATAGGGCGTATAATGACCTGTAAGGACTTTCAATTGCAAAATATGTCGACCTTCAACATCATGAGGAATCATTTCAACTTCCGGCAGGGGATCCATGTAATCACGAATCTTACTGCTGATAGACTCGCAAACATGCTTAACATCATCAACTCCTCTAACGATACCATCATCATCTATGCCAAAGAAAAGTGAGCCACCCAAGCCATTTGCAAAAGCACTTACGCTCTTTAGCCAACTCTTAGGTTTCTTTTCTTCAAGTTTCAACTTGAAATCGTATGCTGAACATTCAGCAATAAGAGTTTCTAGATTCATTTTTACAAAATAAAATCAAGTAAATACATCCTTGAAGATGGTCTCCGTGGCACCACTCTCGGCCTGCACATACTGGCCGGCGCGCTGCCCGGCTTCGCGGAGAGCCTGCGGGTCGGTCATGAATGTCTGCATGAGGGATGCATACTGCTCGGCGTTGCTGATGGTGAATCCACCCTTGGCATCGAGCAGGCCCAGTGCCTCGCGGAAAGCCGTGTGGTTAGGACCGAAGATGACAGGCATACCATAGACAGCTGCTTCGAGCGTGTTGTGAATGCCCACGCCAAAACCACCGCCGATATAGGCCACCTGGCCATAGCGATAGATGGACGAGAGGAAGCCAATGGCATCGATGATGAGACAATCCACGCTGGTCACCTTGCTTGCATCAAGCTGGGAATAACGCATATAGGGACGCTTCAACTTGCCGATGATGCTCTGGATGTGCTCCTCGTGAATCTCGTGAGGCGCAATGATGAGCTTCATCTCGGGATGCTGGTTGAAGTGCTCAAGCAGGATGTCCTCGTCCTTTGGCCAGGAAGAACCTGCCACAAGCGTGAACTGTCCTTTCGAGAATTCCTCTGCCCATGCATATTGCTTTGCCTGCTGCTGGATGGCGATGACACGATCGAAACGCGTGTCCCCACAGATGGTCACGTTCTTGTCGTAACCAATGGTAGCAAGCAGACGCTTCGACTCCTCGTCCTGCACAAAGATATGACGAAAATGACTGAGCACGGGACGCAGCACACCGCCGTAAGACTTGAAGAATGCCTGATGTTCACGGAAGATGCCCGAGATAAGATAAGTGGGGACTTTCCTACGGTCCAGTTCCTCCAGGATGTTGCCCCAGAACTCGTACTTCACAAAGAAGGCGATGGACGGCTTGGTGATGTCGAGGAACCTGCGGCACTCCGACGGCTTGTCGTAAGGCAGGTAGCAGACGATGTCGGCACCCTTGTAGTTCTTGCGCACCTCGTAGCCCGAAGGGCTGAAGAAGGTCTGCAGGATGCGATATTGCGGGTACTTCTCGCGCAAAGCCTCGATGAGGGGACGACCCTGCTCGAACTCGCCGAGCGAAGCGGCATGGAACCAGATATAGGGTCGGCTCGGATCCTGCGCCTTCAGCTCATTCACCCTGGCCTGCAGTTTCTGTGCCCAGTCCTGGCGTCCTTCCTCCATCAGCTTGGCCTTGCGATGCCCGAAGGCTGCAGCCAGCTTGATGCCAAGGAAGTATGCGCGGGTACCTATGTTATAAAGAATATTCATAAGGTCTTAAATAGTTGCTATAGAAGCTATAGA
>JAEEGG010016375.1_pt1 | contig 15399 bp, 21 predicted proteins | sample 9134161 | NCBI WGS metagenome assembly JAEEGG01 (sample SAMN16246543, study PRJNA631951) | gut metagenome | biome: gut microbiome; feature: rumen; material: CR-attached | host: Bos | place: Iran: Karaj | collected 2018-10
AAAATACGCCACAGCCGGCATGGATGAGCAGTTGTTTGTATCCAAGTATCTGCTACAACTGCCATCAAAAGAGACATTGGTCACATTTATTAATAACGAATTGAAACAACTATAAATTAACAGAATAAGAATAAGAACAAGAAAATAACATACTGAACATACATATTATTTATATATTAGACAGATAGCGTTTGTGGCTATCCTTGAACATCAAATTTCCACAAAGTCCTCCTGCGAGGACAAAACATCTCAAGGATCAGTTATGGATGCCGTAGTTATACGGCGTGGAATGACTTGTTAGAGGTGTGGGGCGTGGAAACCCTGATGTTCAAGCAAGGAAAAAATTCCACGCTTTTTTTATGACGGAAATCAAGGAGGTACATATTGGGAAACGCATCAGGGCGAAACTGAAGGAACAGGGACGGACAACCGTGTGGCTGGCCGCGCAAATCCCCTGCACCCCGAACCACCTTTACAAGGTGTACGCCAAACGCGACATCAACACCGAGCTTCTGAAACGCATCTCCCAGATTTTGGATTACAACTTTTTTGAGGACTTTATCCTAATTGGATAGATTTTACTATCTGTATTGGATAGACGGTTTTGCGAAGATAAAAAGAAGAATGTGGTACTTTTGCAAAAAAATAACTAAAAATAGTTTAATATGCAAAAAGTAACTTTACTTACATGTTTTCTGTGCGTTGTGCTTCTTTCACTTATTTCTTGTGAAAAAGAAGATATAAAAGGTAAGAACGTAAACACACCCGATGGTGGTACAGAATTGGAAATCCAACCAACTGCAGGATTCATATATCACCTGAACGCCTCCTTTAAAGTGTCTTTCCAAAGCAATTCAAAATACGCGAAATCCTTTTCGTGGAATTTTGGAGACGGGACAACGTCTCCATCCGAAAATCCTGAACATACATATATGAGTATCGGGAAAAAAACAGTGACACTGACTGTTTATAACGGAAAAAAGTCTGATATGGCATATGCCGAAATTGACATGACAGGCTATATTACTTTGCGAAATGAATCATCTTATCCTTTTTCCGTAACAATTGATAATGAATCATATAAGTCATTATCTGGAAGAAGCAGCAGAACCTTTAGCGTTAAACCAGGTTCCCATACTGTAAATGTTGAACAGGAAAGCGGTTATTATTTGTGGGCGACAAAAAAGACCTTTTATCCTACATGTTACCCTGGCAATAAAACAGATTGTACATACAGTTTCACAGATTAAATGATTAAAAATAAATAATTTATGAAAAAATATTTTTTTATTGCATTCATTGTATTAATTACCACACAGTCCTATTCTCAACTTGAAGGCCGTCGCCGACCTTTTGGGATCACAGCGGGTTTGTCAATCAAAAACACACAATGGACAGAAATGGATGATTGGGGAAATATCACACAACATAAAAAGAACTTGTTCATGTTGGAAAAAGGGAATACAAGCGTTTTTCAATTTGGGTTCACGATAATTCCTGAATTTAAATCTGGAGTAGGTATACAAACAGGTATTCATTTTGAATTTGCACATGATCAAATCATCTATTATGAAAACTATTTTGCTGAAAGTATTCAATCCTATTTTATAGGTGCACAAATTCCCATCAACTTACAGTATCGATATGAATTTCAAAAAGGTGTAAGTCTATTGGCATATTCTGGCCCATCTCTTCATTACGGAGCAATTATTTACACCGATGAAGATTGGAATTCTGAAACGACAAATCATGTATTCGGTTGTCAGTGGAGTTTTGGTGGTGGAATACAGATTAACGGTTTTCAATTCCGTGTGACCACTAATTTGCCGCTGTTGCAATTTTATGTGGATGAGTATTTTGACGAACAACTTTCCGTCAAAGTAAAGAATCCGGTAACATTTTCATTAAGTTATCTTTTCTAAACTGGCCGGTTCATCGCAGGCGCAGATCGTTTATTAGAAATACCGTTGGAGCACGCCGCTCTATTATCTTGACTGCAGCACCCTGCGAATAAAGGACCGCTGGGGTGCTGCAGTATATTACTTTGATTTCATTCCTAAGCGGTGGCAAATCGCCTGCCTGATATTGATGTGAGAGGAACGCATTACTTTTCTCAAAGTGTATTACATGCCATAAGAAGACCCTCCGCCCCCATCTCCATCTTTGAGAAGGCGAACCATTTTTTCCCGAGGTCTTTCAGCGAAGCTCCGATATGATAGACTGTACTGTCGATGCAGAGGAAGCGGTCATGAACCTTGTCAAACACCTTAACTTCTATTGGTCGGTATTGTGCGTTGTGCTTTGCGAGGTCTAATTCCAACTGTGCTGAAACAGCTTTGGTGAAGATGGTTGCGGAAACGTTTTCTCTGCGCTTGTCCAGCATGGTAAGCACCGTGTCGTCCACATAGTTGTCGAACAGCACAATGCTTTCCTTCGCGGAACGCACCAAGTCGCTCACGAACGAATAGGCATCAAAAACTTGGCCGTCATAGAAGATGCCTTGTGAGGGTTGCAAATCAGCATCAATACGTTTAAATACCTCATCAAGCCTTTTGTCAGTAAGCAGCTGGTGATGCTCCAACGACTCCAGTCTTTGAAAAACCATTGCATTGGTAATCATAAATCTGCGCATGGCCGTGAATGCCCTCATGATACGGATGTTTACCTTAACGGCAGTCGGTGAACGGAGCACGCCACTTAGCATTGCAATGCCGTTTTCTGTGAAGACATATGGCAGATACTTAATGTTATGACCTCTGCTATTGTTCAAGGTCACAAATTGTGACCTTGAACATACTGCCTCATCTTGTGTCAGTTGGAACATAAAATCTGTTGGAAAACGTTCAATGTTACGTTTTACGGCCTGGTTCAGAACTTTTGTCTCCACGCCATACAGCATTGCCAAATCGCGATCTATCATCACCTGAACGCCACTAATGGTGAGAATCATCTTTTCAATGTCCGCCACAGGCACAAGGTCGTTGCAATTTGCTACAACCTTATTGTTTTCCGAAATAATATCAGGTTTTTCCATGTCATTTCATTTTTTTGATGTTCCGAAAACGGAACGTATGTTTATTATGATAACGAACAGGCAACACTTCATATTGCTTTCAAGCCAAAAAAATTCCGAAGAGAAACATTAGACAAAACTTTTTTCCCTCCCACGTGGAATCCGTGTCGGGTTTTTGATTACCTTTGCAAACTGAAAATACAAATAATTCGTATTATGAGTTCGCAAAATAATGCGCTGAAATTGATGCTGTCGGACAAGAGGACCGTATTCACCATACAGTCAATGGTGATGCTTTCAGGCATATCCGATGGAAACCGGCTGGCAAAAATGATGAATTATTATGTAAAAAAAGGGGAAATCATGAATCCACGACGGGGAATATACACCAAACCGGCATACAATGCGGAAGAACTGGCATGTGCCATTTTCCATCCGTCATATATCTCCTTGGAGTATGTTTTGAAACAGGCGGGTGTGATATTCCAATACGACTCAACAATCACCTCCATAAGCTATCTGTCCCGTTATGTGGAGGTTGATGGCCGAGCCTATTCATTCCGTCAAATCAAGCCCGAAATCTGGATGGACCTCTCAGGAATCAGACAAGTTGGAAACATTTGCATTGCCACACCTGAACGCGCTTTTTTGGACATGCTCTACCTGAGTGACGGAAACTGTCACTTCGACAATCCACATCCCATTAAATGCAAGGAAGTTAAGGCTCTGCTTCCATCCTATCATTCCAAAACACTGGCGCAAACAGCCGCAAAATTGTTAAATCTCTGAAACATGGACATTGCAAAACACCGATACTTCATGATGCAAGTGCTGCTTGCCATTTTCCGTGACAAGGAGCTTTCCGTCCAACTGGCTTTCAAGGGCGGCACGTCACTGTTGCTGTTCCACCAGCTTCCACGCTTTTCCACCGATTTGGACTTTAATCTGTTAGATGAAACCCAAGCGGCGGAAGTTTTCCGGAAGGTACGTCACATCCTGTTGAAATACGGTAAAATAGACGATGAAGCGCTGAAATTTTACGGCCCGATTCTGGTGCTTAACTATGGGGGCGGAAACCGCATGTTAAAAATTGAAATATCAACGCGCCAATACGACAATCACTATGAAATCAAGACATTGGCGGGAACCGATGTGCGTGTGATGACCCTCCCGGACATGTTTGCCCACAAACTGTGCGCACTGGGGGAACGGGTAACTCCACGCGATATTTTTGATGTATGGTTTTTCCTTCACAAAAACACCGGAATCAACCCACATATCATCCAGTTACGCACTGGGCTGGATGTCACAGATTATGTGACACTATGCGCAGAACGGGTCAGGAACACAAGCCCAAAAACGCTTGTACAGGGGCTTGGCGAACTGTTGGACGGGAATGTGACCAAATCGTTTGTGAAAAACAGCATGATAGAAGAAACAGCCTCCCTTCTTGAACTATTCTCCCTGTCACCGATAATTGCAGGCCAACCTGTTACAGAAAGAATGCAACTGATTGATACACATCCTGAAATATTGGAAAAACTTGAAAAAAACGATATAGACATCAGTATCGTGAGTGAAAAGCAGCTGCTTCAAATCATCAGGGAACACGCGACAGTGGAAATCCCGAACCGAAAAGGAAACAAGGTAACGTTTTCCCTGTAAAACATGCAACTGACCATCCGACATATCCGCCACTGGTACGAACCGAAGCTGCCCCATGCAGTCTTCCTTGACGGGCTATTTGCCGGCATGATGCAAGGCGACCGGCTGCAGGTGGAGGTGCCTCCGGGCGTCTACAGCCTGCGTGTGCAGTGCGGCGGCAGGCTTCCCATTGGCAAAAGCGGCAGGAGCATCGACCTGTCCCTTTCATCCACAGTTCCGGTGACTGTCCAATACGAGTCAGGGACGGTTTGTGAGTTTCATGACCGCGAGCGACTCTGGAACATGCTGTTTGACGCAGACTTGGTGGCTTGGGTGGTGTCGCTGTTCGTGACAATGCCACCGATCTACAAGATACTTGCCAACGCTTTTTTTGTAATCTGGCTGGTGCGGCTTTTCCTGATAAGGAAACGGTATTACAAAATTACTGTCCGTACTTCAAATTCCACATCAGCATCCAGCCAGTAAATGACGATTTCATTACTGTTGCCTGTTGGCAGAACTTTTTTCCCTCCCACGCGGAATCCGTGTCGGGATTTTGAGTAATTTTGCGGATTGAATAAAAACATAACATTAACCTTTAAATCACATTATTACATGGAAGAGATTGTCGCAATTCAATTATTTGAAGACAAGAAAGTTCGCGTTGTATGGGATGCGGATAAGGAGAAGTATTTCTTTTCGGTAGTGGATATCGTACAGGTGTTGACCGAAAGCCCTCGCCCAAGAAAATACTGGAGTGCGTTGAAAGCAAAGCTGAAGGAAGAGGGAGATCAGTTGTCCCAAAATTTGGGACAACTGAAACTACAATCTCAGGATGGAAAAAAATACCTGACAGATGTGGTTGATTTGGAAGAGGTTTTCCGTATCATTCAATCAATTCCCTCTCCGAAGGCGGAGCCGTTAAAGCGTTGGCTGGCCCAAGTTGGCAGCCAGCGTGTTGACCAGATGATAGACCCGGAACAAACCTTCCAAATGGCGGTTGAAGACTATCGCAGACAGGGCTACAGCGACCGATGGATTAACAATTACCACAGGACATTTCAAATAAAGACTGAATGAAGTTTACAAAGTTTTATGCGTCCAAATTGTAATGTTCCAATGCTTTTGATACACTACGGGCACCTTCTTTCTGATCTGTTCGGAAAAACCGAACAGTTGACATCCTTTCCGGTTTCTTTATTTCCACCACGTGCAATAAAGCCATGCCGGATGCGTTATATAAAATGTATACATACTCTAAAATATTAAAGGCATGAGAAAAACCGATATTTTTGGCATTATTTTGCTCGCTGTCGTGCTGATGACCGCGTGCGGAAATGATTTGAAGGTGAATTGTGGTACGTTAAACCCCAATGATATAGAAATAATTTTATCAGCAGGTATTCCAATGAGACTAAACGATTCACCTACCATTATCTACAAAGATGGTATCTGTTATGATATTCCAAATGAATATGGAGAAAATGATTGGGCCATTAATTATAAAGGACAAAAACAATGCGCGTTCCGGCATTTTAAGACAAATTGTAGACATTCTCACAAATACAATTTTTCTTTTTTTGGGAATCATGACACCATATACTGTATCATTGACATTCGTGGTAAAGATGCAAAAAAAGACACATTGATATTTAAGGAGTTAGAAAACAACAAATACAACCAACTTGATTCAAACGGTCTTAAACAAGGAATTTGGCTTTCTGAAACACCCTCTGATCGAGTGGAAACCAATTATTATAACGGAAAACGTCATGGTATTTATATAGCATATTCTCGGAAAAGCAATAAAATATCTTCAATAGGTGAGTTTAGAAACAATGCCATGTCAGGAACTTGGTATACGTTTGACGATTATGGAATATTGCTGTCTAAAGTTGAGAATATTGTTGAAAATAATGATTATTATTATTTTGCAGATGGGACATACTATTATGGGGGAAAACCCAAACACAAGGCTCATTACGTTAATTATTATCCCAATGGAAATATTAAGTCGGAAGGAACAATACTTTTCAGCGATACCTTTGAAACAGAAAGTAGTGAATATGGCTTTTGGAAATATTATGACGAGAAAGGCAATCTAATAAAAACGGAGGAGATAGAAGGTGTGAAAAAAGTGTCACACTAAATGGACATCACCAAAATTTAATAAAGTTCATGTAACTTTGTCCAACACTCGCTTACAAGTTCTCTATCTGCAAACAACGCTTTTCTCTATTTTGAAACAGGACAGCATTCTGTATGATTGAAACTCCATAAGGGATTCCTTGCGCCTGATGATTTGTGTGATAATAGTAAAGTATTAATTCTCAAATAGTAATATTAATTTAAATTTCATTTAAAATGGTAAAGTCAAACTTAAAAACAATTTTAACCCTTACAGTTATAGCACTGTTGGGTATTGGAACGTTCTCCTGCCAGAAAGAGGAGGAAAAGAAAGACAACAAACCGGTGAATTATGGCGACTACGTGGACTTGGGGCTGCCGAGCGGCACGCTGTGGAAATCCAAGAACGAGCTTAACCCTAAGGACACCGCCTACAATCTGTACACCTTCGATGAGGCGGCAGCGGCTTTCGGTGACAAAGTGCCTACACAGGAACAAATGAATGAACTCATCAAACAGTGCACCTGCACATGGGATGGGAACGGCTACAACGTGGTCGGCCCCAACGGCAATTCCATCTATCTGCCCGGAGTGGGAATCCGCTATTGTGACGGAACCTATGGCGCCATGGGTAAAGAGGGCCTCTATTGGTCATCTACAAAGTATCTGGGTGGCGGCTATTACCTCTATTTCTTGGCGAATACCGGCGTATACATACACTCCCACAACACTTGTAACGCAGGCTCCATCCGATTGGTGAAGAAGAAATAGATGGGGCATTTCCCGCCTATTCCACCACCCATTCCCCGACGGTCATGGTGTCGCGGGCAATTCAGTTTATAGTTAATAGTTAAGAGTTTATAGTTAAATGATCTGTTACTTTTTTGTACTTTTTACTATTGAAGTCAAAAGCTTTATTAGTTCTTCATTATCTCTTTTTAAAGAGGCAAACTCTGTATCTGTCAGATATTCAGATGTGTGAAGTATTTCCAACCAATAATCTGTTTCACCCGCTTCTTTCAATGCAATATTCATTTTGCTAATAAAATCTTTGCGACTTTGAGCGTATAAGCCTTCCCGAACGTTTGCTCCAACACTTGTTCCACTTCTCAATAATTGGGCAGATAAAATGCTTTCCCTTTTTATCGTTTTCAGATGTCTATAACACTTGACTATCCGTTTTGCAAAATCCAAACTTTTATCTCCAACAACGCTGTCTTTCATCGTCTTCCATACGCAGTTAACACTAATCTATTAACTATTAATTATTAACTATTAATTCTTTCTTCATCTCATTCCATGATTCGCGCACCTCCTTGTTGGGGATGGCCAGCACAAACGAGTCGGTTTCCCTGTCATATTCCTTAATTGTGATGTATCCGCTCTGATATAGCAGCGGCAGCGCGTCGTCCATGTTCTCGGTGGGCTGGTCAAACGCGGCCGCGACTGTCTCAATACGGTCCATTGCGGTGATGTCGGTTTGGAAATGCTGCATCTGACGGATTAGGAAGGTGGGTGTGCCGCTATCAAACCAGTAGTTGGAAATATCTTTATGGTTAAAGCATTTCAACAGGCTGAAAGGGTTATATATCTCCGGAGAGGATTTGGCAAAGCGGTAGCCGTCATACATCTGTTTCAGCTTCTCATGCATCTCATCCGGCGTGCATTCCTGTTTTTGCGCAAGCATTGCGATGTCGGGTGCCATGTCGTTGGCCAGCTCCTGCTCCGTGATGCCGCAGATGGCTGCGTATCTGTCGTCCATGGAGATGTTGGTCAGGTTGTTGATGGTGGAGAAGATGGAAAGCTGCGAGAACTTGGTGATTCCTGTGATAAAGCAGAAGCGGATCATGGCCTCACTTGCTTTAAGCGGCTGGTAGAACTCCTGCATGACGCGGCGGTATTCCGGCAGACGCTCCTCCTCATGCAGCACCTCCAATAACGGTGCATCGTATTCGTCAATGATTACGGCAACCTGTGCTCCGGTCTGTTCATAGGCACGGCGGATCATCCCACGTAGTTTCTCACCCGGTGTGACCTCATTTTGAACTGTTCCGAATTTGTTCCCTTCGGAAATAAGCAGATTCAATGCACGTTCCAGCTCTTTTGCCGATTCCTTCCCCTTCACGGAACTCAAATCCAGATGTATTACCGGATACTGCTTCCATTCCTTTTCCAGTTCCATGATTTTCAGTCCATCGAACAATTCTTTCTCACCTTTGAAATAGGAGTCCAGGGTGGTTGTGAGCAGCGATTTGCCGAACCTGCGCGGGCGGCTGAGAAAAACGTACTTGTTTTTTGTCATCTGCCATACAAGATCGGTCTTGTCAATGTAAACGTAATTGCCTTTCCGTATCTCCGAAAAGGTTTGGATTCCAACAGGATATTTTCTTTCCAATGTCTGTTCCATGGGCGTGTGAATTTGAATTTGCAAAGATAGCCAAAATACGGATACGCCCCACTGCACGGGCGGAAAAAATGAATGGTGCATTTACCGTAGAGACGCAAATTGCGTCTCTACATGCCGAAAAATTCCCTTAAGCGCTCCTGCCAGGAGCTGTTGTGGATAATCCGCCCGGCGAAACGGTCGCGCAGGAAACGCAGATGGTAGCTGCGCCGCACCGTCATCCTGTACAGCGGCTTGCCGTCCAAATCGGTATATATGACCTCGCGGTGAAGCGCCGCACTCTCAAGCGCGTGACGCAACGAACGTTCAAAAACAGCCTCATCAGTATCAAAAGTGTAGAGATAGGTGGCCGTCTGCTCCTGGGTGACCCACTCCACCGCAGCCTTCCCGTCCCGAATGCCTGCGAACCAGAAACTCTCATCCTCCAGTGAATAGAGTCCTGTGACCATGCGGCAGCCCAGCGACTCCATCCGGCGGTAACCCTCGGCATCCGCGCCAAGCCGCGCTGAAAGGTCATCGGCAAGCTCCTTGTGTGCCTTACGCCAGCGTTGCGCCACCTTCTGTTGCAGCGCGACAATCTTCTCCGACACCGCATCAAAGGAGCGGCCTATCCGCCCCACGCGGTAAATGTCGCCAGTGTCCAACCGCAGCGAAATCCAAAAGTCCGCCGCCTCCGGAGCATCCGCAAAGCAGAGCGGGATACGCCGCGCCCTGTCGTCGTGCGGGAAAATGCAGAGGCAGTCCGGATACAACGCCACCTTGGCGATGCCGTGCGCCTCCAGACCCTGCTCCGTATAGGCGTAGTCGCCCTCACCGGCATACAGCGGCTCCGAAGCGACAAAAAGAGCCTCGCGGCTCCTTTCGCCATACGCCTCCCACAGCTTCTCAAAAAAATCCTCCGTCTGGCGGCCCAAGCAGGAAATCTCCACCTTTCCACCGGCGGTCTCCAGCACAACACGGTAGTCTATCAGACGGATATCCGACAAATCGGAATAATCCACCTGCATGCCGCCCCCATTTGTCCGGACGGACAAGGCCTCACCGCCGATCATGCACTCCGCCTCGGCCTCCAGCCTGTCACATGAGACCCTGCAACTGTATGCTCCGGAATCAGCCATGGCCTCAGAGTTTGGTGCCGCACTCGCTGCAGAAGCGCGTTCCTGGCTCCTGCTCCTTCCCGCATTGCGGGCAATGTATCTTACCTCCCACAGGCGTGCCGCATTCGCTGCAGAACTTGGTGTTCTGCTGCAGCATGGCACCGCACTTCGGGCATTTCAGCATGCCGAGCGGCTGCCCGCAGTTGTTGCAGAACTTGCCCTGTCCGGCAGGCTTGCCGCAATGGGGACACACTGTCGTGCGCTCCTCAAGCTTTCCGTGCCATACTGTGGCGGTCTGCGCCTCCTCGTCAATGTTGCGGCGCATCGCCTCGTTGCGGGCCTTGGCCACATAGCTGCTCTCGCGGGGTGCGCAGGTGACGCAGAGACCCTCCTCCTCATTCCAGCAGTCGGAACAGACCCACTGGTTGCAGGAGGGACATTTCATAAAACTGGATTTCACCTCCGCCTGCGCCTCGTCGAACGATTTCTCCTGCTCCTTGCGCCATTGCGGGCTGCGGTCCTCCATCCGGTCGCGCAGCACATTGGCCCCCGACTCAATGGCGTTGCCTATACTGCCAAGACGCCCGCCCAGCAGGCCGCTGAGAATGCCGACACCGCGTCCGAAACCCTCCGTCCGCTTGCGGCTGTTATAGGTGGAAGACTCCTTGAAAGTGGATTTGAATCCGTTACCGCAGCAGTCGCAGTAAAACTCATACTGGAATCCCGCGTCGGTGGACAAATCGTTGTAATTTCTGGTAAAACTGTGCAACATGACGAAATACAAATGTGGGCTCACGGTCAAAACTCCCCTGTTTTTCCGGACACCGCGACGAACCCACATGAACCGCAATGACAGGAAAAACAATTTGCAAAAATAATGTTTTTACCAATACAAAACATCTTCAGTCGAATTTTTGGAAAAAATTTTTGTCTGCTGCCATCTTGTCAGTTCCTGCGCTTTGGTACGGCATTTGATATGGAGACCCCCGTGTTTAAAATCGAATAATTATGGCAAAAGAACAGAAAAAAGGCAGCATCAGCGTGCAGACCGAAAACATTTTTCCAGTAATCAAAAAGTTCCTGTACTCTGACAATGAGATATTCCTGCGCGAACTGGTCTCCAACGCGGTGGATGCCACACTAAAACTCCAGACATTGGCCTCCATGGGCAAGATCCAGGGGGAGATCGGCGACACCACCATTGAAATCCGGTTAGATGAGAAGAAAAAGCTGCTCGTTATCTCCGACAAGGGCATCGGCATGACGGCGGACGAGGTGGAGCGCTACATCAACAACATAGCATTTTCCGGAGCCAGCGAGTTCTTAGACAAATACAAGGAGGCTGACGCGGCCAAGCTGATCGGCCATTTCGGACTCGGATTCTATTCCGCCTTCATGGTGTCGGACCGTGTTGAGATACTCACAAAATCCTACCAGGATGCGCCCGCAGTGCACTGGGAGTGCGACGGCAACACCGAGTTTACGCTTGAAGAGGGGAAAAAGGCGGAACGCGGCACGGATGTCATCCTGCACATCTCGGATGACGCCAAAGAGTTCCTGGATGAGATCCGGATCCTGAACCTGCTGAAAAAATACGGCAAGTTCCTGCCGGTGCCGGTACGTTTCGGCAACGAGAAAAAATGGGAAAAACCGGAAGGGGAAGAGAAGGAAAAGGAGATTGAGGTCCCCAGGATCATCAACAACACCAAACCTTTGTGGAAGCAGAACCCGTCAGACCTCAAGGAGGAGGACTACGAAAAGTTCTACCGCGAACTGTACCCATACAGCTTCGACCAGCCGCTGTTCCACATCCACATCAACATCGAATACCCGTTCCAGCTGACCGGCATCCTCTATTTCCCGAAGGCCAAGGAGCGCATCGAGGTGCAGAAGGACAAAATCCAGCTCTACTGCAACCAGGTCTTCATCACCGACAATGTGGAGGGCATCGTGCCAGAGTTCCTGATGCTGCTGCACGGCGTCATCGACTCCCCCGACATCCCGCTGAACGTGAGCCGCAGCTACCTGCAGAGCGACAGCAATGTCAAGAAGATTTCCGCCCATATTACCAAAAAGGTGGCTGACAAGCTTGAAGAGATGTTCAAGAACGACCGCGCCGACTTCGAGAAGAAATGGGACGACATCAAAACCTTTATGGAATATGGCGTGCTGACCGACGAGAAGTTCTTCGAGCGTGCGGAAAAGTTCATGCTGCTGAAAAACACCGAGGGCAACTATTTCACCATCGACGAATACGAAAAGAAGATCGAGACCCTGCAGAAGGACAAGAACGGCACGCTGGTGCACCTGTACGCCACAAACATGGAGGAGCAGTACGCCCCATGCCAGGAGGCCAAGGCCAAGGGCTACGATGTGCTGCTGCTTGACGGCATTCTCGATGTGCACTTCATCAACTTCCTGGAGCAGAAAAAGGAGAAGATAAGCTTCGCCCGCATCGATGCCGATGTGATGGACAAGCTGATCCAGAAGGAGGAGGCTCTGCCCTCAAAATTCAGCGAGGAGGAGCAGAAAAAGATTAAGGAGCTGTTCGAGAAACAGGTTTCCGCCGACAAGTTCACCGTCATTCTGGAGAACATGCAGGAAAACGACCTGCCGATATACATCACCAAGCCGGAGTTCATGCGCCGCTGGAACGACATGCAGAAAATAAGCGGACAGCCATCTTTCTACGGCATGGGCGAGGAAAAGTGCAACCTGGCGGTCAACACAAACCACCCTGTCGTGGCCGCACTGCTTGCCGACAGCGACGAGGAGCACGCAAAGGAGGTATGCTCGCAGCTGATCGACCTGGCACTGCTCTCCCAGCAGATGCTCAAGGGCGAGGCGTTGTCGAAGTTCATCGAACGGAGCGTGGGTATGATCAGATAGCTGACAAAAGGAAGCCCTTCGGGACATCCCGGATCAACTTAAAACCAACAGCCGAAAAATTACGCCGAAAAAAAAAAAGCGGATGGTGTAGTTTTTTGGCTTTTTTTTACGTTATAATCAATGTGAGTACGAACGATCCATTTGATGTCCTGCTTCACCGTTATCGCGGATTGATCTTCAATCTCTGCAGGCGGTACCAACGGCGAGGTACAACCATTGAAGACCTTCTGCAAGAGGTATCAGTGGCATTGTGGCTTAACCGTGAAAAGCTGTACACGCTATCGAAGGGACCCCGACAGGTGGCACTGGTGTGGAAAATCGCACGCAACGCCATCATTGACGACCTGCGGCGCACACCGGTGAGCGAAAACCTGCCGGAAGAATATGACACCAAGGAGGAGGACCGAAGCAAAGTGCAGGAGCTGCACGAACGGATCGCCCTGCTGCCGGAACCTGACCGCACATTGGTAACGATGCAGCTTGAAGGCTACAGTTACGAAGAGATTGCCAAAGCGCTTGGGATGACGGTGAAAAACGTAAGTGTGAAACTGGTAAGAATAAAAGACAAAATAAGAAAGGAGTGGACATGATGACAGAACAGGAATTTGACACGCTGTGGCAACGTGCAGCAGCGGCACCGCATGCAACCCGCCTGTTGGAGGAATACCCCGTCTGGCACCGCAACCGCCAACGCAGGCTGGGGGCGGCCGCCTTATTGGTGGCAGTGGCCGCTGTGGCCCTGCCCCTGCTGACTCTTCCACAGCCTGCCGCAACTGACAAAAACCATACAGCCATCTACTGCAACCGGCCGGACATCACAGACCAGTACTGGGATGAGTTGGCCGACGCACTTTTAATGGAAGCCTGACAAAAAGCCATTGGAAATGAAAAAAGTTTTATACATATTGTTGCCGTTGGCCCTTCTGATGGGGTGCGCCCGTCAGGAAAGACAGCCCGAGTGCGCGCTCTATCAACATTACGCCGTACAACAGGAGCTGAAAGTGGCGCAGGTAAACGGCTTCAAGCTAAGCGACACGGTACGTGTGGATGTGGTGATGCTGCAAGCCGAGAGCGAACAGGCCTGGCAGCGGCTGACGGAGGAATTCGACATCCGTTGCGAAGAGGGTAAGGTTAGCTGGATCGGCAAGATTGACACCCCTGCCCTGCGCACACAATGGACAGGCAATCCCGTGATGCGCGTCATTGCCTCCTACAGCAGACGCACAATCGGTTTTTACCGCATCGAAACGGAGGCTCAATACGACGCCCTGATTGATTACCAATTGGAAAGAACAAAAAACACGCATTAGAGATGAAAAATACATTAAGACTTACCTTATTATTAACGGCATTGGCTGCCATCTTCATGGCGTGCGAGAAAAACAACACGACCATCGACAACGGAACAACCAATGGCAACGGAGACAATACCGCCATAGAACGTGTCATCATTTACACAGTGGGCGGCAACGAAAACCGCCGGACACTGGCCACCGAATCGGAATGGGATGCCATGCTGGACAGGCTATGCGACCAGGCCTACAGCGGCAGCGAAGTCTCCTTCTGCAACATAAGCCAGCAGCGCTGTATCAAGGCAACTGGGGAAGAGGCTGTCAAAAACAACCAGACTCTCAGCACCACCAGCCGCGAGGAGATGAAGGAATGGATGAAAAAGATGGAAAAACAGGGACTGACGGTATGCGTTTCCTACGACAAAAAATCCGGCACATGGAACGGCAAGGCCTACGCCACCGCACCCTCCCAACACACCTTGGGCAGCATCCTCGGCACCTGGCACTTCAAGTGCCTGGTGATGTCACAACTGGATGCGGACGGAAACATCAAGCACAACGACCTGTATGAACCGGAAGCAGGTGGCGGCACCATGTACTACACCTTCTCCGCAGACGGGACATTGACACTGACGGTTCTTGGCATGGACAGCACCACTGCCACCGACAAAAGCAAATGGACGCTTTCGGACGACGGTGAGCTCAGCAGCGAACTGCTGCCGGGCGGAACAAGCTGGAACGTCAGCTGGATTACCCCCAGCACCATGATTCTCTCGCGCAACGAAAAAGGGACAGAAGAGGGTGAATATTTTTATCAGCTTCGTTTTGAATCTATTGCGGATACCAAATAAATATTTTCACATTTCCTTGTAGTTTTTGACCCATTTTTTACGTCTTTACATACGAATACGAATTAATAACAAATCACAAAAT